>Ga0247823_10001355_pt1 | contig 20402 bp, 23 predicted proteins | sample 13C_PalmiticAcid_2_FD_192426 | JGI IMG/M metagenome (GOLD analysis project Ga0247823, IMG submission 192426) | Soil microbial communities from agricultural site in Penn Yan, New York, United States - 13C_PalmiticAcid_Day30 | ecosystem: Environmental > Terrestrial > Soil > Agricultural land... | reverse complement strand
CCCTAACCCTAACCCTAACCCTAACCCTAACCCTAACCCTAACCCTAACCCTAACCCTAACCCTAACCCTAACCCTAACCCTAACCCTAACCCTAAGTAACCCTGGACGCGCTCCCCGTCTTGACTCACATCAAGTTGGCGGGCGGCACCGTCCGGGGCAGGGCGGGCACCCAGTTTTACGTCCTCTGCATGCCTATGCATTACAACTTCCAGAACCCACTGAAGGTTCGCCGCTTCAGGCGCCCGGATTGGTACGACGATGACTAAAAGTTTGTCAAAGGATGAAGACCGTGACGAGGGCAGAAGGGTGGCAAGGGCGATGATGAAGTGGGGATATGTCGCGCCTGTCGCGATAGGCGAAACACAGATTGGTTCCTAGAGTGGGTTCCTTCTTGTAATAGCAATCCAGCGGTTTCCGAGAGGTGTAAATTTTAATACCTCTTCCCTGTTGGCCCTTCCTGGCTTATTAGGGGCCCTGCAACGCAGAGTCCCTTGACGCCCCTCTTTTGTCGGACTTCGGGACTCTCAGAAAGCACGATCGCGACCAAGCCGGGGGGCGGCACTGCCGAGTTCCAAACGAAAGCCGCCAAGCACGTCCGACGGCCGGATGTCGGGGGCTCACTGGCGCCGACCACAAGCCACTAAGCCCGATTCTCATGCAACAACCGCTACCCTGGATGCAACTTCATACAAGTGTGCGCCGTTCAACGTGATGCCACCGGAGTCACTATGTCTCCGGAGTGTAGCGCCATGTGCACAGCCAGCGCGGACGGGTAAGCCATCCAAGAACGAAGAACTTGAAGTCCGAGCCGTCCGAACAACTCCTCGCTCAGCGGTTGGGAGGAGGTCATTCCCAGACCATAAAGATGCCCCTTCGTGCAGCTCCTTGACGATGGAGACACGCATCAAGCAACACTTTCACAATCCAGCAGACCATACAAGTCAAGCGACAGCTTCGACTGGACCAACCACAAAACCTTGAATTATACCACGTCCTCAACGACACCTCCCGTCCTAGACAACCACCGCTTCCCTCGATCACCATGGCCTCCAACAACAACACCAAAGTCCTTGTCTTTGGCCCCACCGGCAATGTCGGCTCGAGCGCCGCCGTCGCCGCCCAGCAGCTCGGCGCCAACGTGTACCTCGCCATGCGCGACATCAGCAAGCCGCTCCCGGACCTGACCGCGGCGCAGGAGCGCGAGCTGGGCTTTGAGCGCGTGCACGCCGACCTCACGCAGCCCGAGACCGTGACCGCGGCGGTCGCACAGGCCGGCGGCGACGTCACGGCCGCCTTTCTGTACCTGGCGTTCGGCTCGCCGGACCACATGCGCGCGACGGCCGAGGCGCTCAAGGCGGCTGGCGTCACCTACGTCGTCTTCCTCAGCAGCGGCACCGTGCAAGGGTCCGACCTGCGCGCCCTCCAGCCGACCAACTGGGGCGCATGGCTGCACGCGCAGGCCGAGCTGGTGCTGGGCGACGTGTTTGGCGGGCCCCGCGGGTTTGCCGCCGTGCGGCCCTGCCCCTTCGCGAGCAACATCCTCGGGTATGTGCAAACGATTGCCGACGGGAAGACCGCCCGCGTGGTGCACCCCGAGGCCAAGTTTGACTTTCTTGTGCCCGAGGATATCGGCCGCGTGTGCGGCAACCTGCTGGTGCTCGGACCGGACGCGCTCGCGGAAGATGGGTCGAACGTTGTGTTCTTGGCTGGGCCGCAGCTGATTTCGCAGGAGGCGGTGCTGCGGCTGTTTGGGAAGTCGCTGGGCAAGGAGGTCAAGGTCGAGGGCTTTCCGACCGAGGAGGAGGCGGTCAAGTTTGTGGCGGAGAACCACCGCCTGCCCGAGGCTGGCGCCAGGCAGCTGGTCAATCACTTCCGCGCCACGAAGGAGGGCAAGCCCGTCTTTGAGGAGGAGGGTGCCTATGAGAAGGCGGTGACCAACATTGAGAAGTACGGTGGGAAGCCGGCGACCACGGTGCAGCAGTGGGTGGTCGCCACCAGCGCCAAGTTTGCTGCTTAAGGTGGGCAGGGATGGCTTGGAAGGAGGACTGCACTTGTGTTCCCGTCATCTGGAAGTGAAAGGCAATGTTAATAGAACGAGCGATGGCTACGAAAGGGGGGGCTCGGACAGAAACCAGACACTAGACACCATGTATTGCAAAGTTACTGGAAGTTGTCTTTCATTCAACAGGCGGCTTGTTGCTCTTGTGCAGGGTGACCTTAAATACCAACTCCTTGGCTGTCGAGATACAGCACGGTGTCCGAGGTGACGGTGAACCTCCTACTTCTCGTTGAGCAGGCCGAGATTGACAGGTTCGCTGTTGGGGACGACGTCGCCACTTGCCGCCTTGGGCTTTCCGAAGCCCGAATTGACAATGTAGTCCAAGAAGGTGCACACCTACGCCGGCGTGATACCGACAACGAGGGTGTCGGCAAAACAGACTGGCTTAGGTGAAAAACAACAGCCTTGTTGATCGTTAAGATCTGGAACTGACAAGGCGCTGTCGTGCTACTGGCGCTAATGTTCCTGTTCGGGATGTCGTCGACTGAGGCCCTATGGTATTAGTAGCCCAAAGATGCTTATCTACCTAAGGTAGTCTTTATCCTAACCTTCGTCAAGTCAATCACCCAGGCCGCGGGTGACCATCAACACCATCTTCGATGTGGTTGATCTCGACCGTGAAGCGTGAGAACCACCACTAGGGTTTCCCACCAGGGCATTCCAACCCACAGCAGCCCGCAGTCCTCGGGCGGCGGATCGACTCGGACGTCCCTTATCACACCACTTGGGCTTCGCCCGGCGCCAAATGTAAAGCCTGTCGTGCCCCGACCCGACACGACGAGGCTCAGCAGCCGAGTCAAACCGGAGCGACCCAACACAGGCCCGGTCGCCGTTGTCATAGCGCACAAACTGCCTCAGGGCGTCCATTTGACTGCTCATCGCAATGGTGCATGGTGCGTAGGACGAAGGAACCCCTAAACCAGAAGTGTGATGCCGCAGGGTGGTGGGTGAAGTGCGTCGCGAGAGTGAGTCGCTGTTGAGAGTGCGTCGCTGTTGCGGGTGCTGGGAGAAGAGAACCTAGAACGCGTGAGTCCTGGGTGCGGCTTCTCATGTACAGCCAGGCGGCTGTCGCCTGCGCATTCCGCACGGACGCAATCCGGTGCTTCTAAGATGCAACCTATTGGTTGATTGGCTAAGCCCCCCCCTGTGACGGCACAGCGCGGCACACAGCCTTGGTGAGTGGCGTGGCAGACACCCCCTGAGCGTGTGTGGGACGAAGCAGACTGGCAGTTTAGCAGCTCAAAGGTTTCTGGCTGGAGACTCTCGCGTTAATCCTTCCAGTAGACTTTATTGCTTGAGATATTGGTCCTGGATCGAGTGAAGCTGCCTCTGGAGGAAAGTGTCAACAATTCGGGGCCCTTTGCGGCGCGCGCGTGAGGTGTTGTTCCGGGCAGCTAACTAGTGAATTCACCAAGGGCTTATAGTTCAACGCTTGTTTGTTTGTTAGGGCGGAACTCTTGACATTTACCCCTGACTCTAGAGTTAGAAAGGAAGGGAAACGAAGGACAGAAAAATGATAGAAAAGAAGAGGGAAAAAAGAAAGATGAATCACGTTTCCTTTTCTTAAAGAATCGCTACAACCTTGGGCTCTGTCTTAGGGTTAAAAGCCAGCCACTAACTAACGAACAAGGGGGAACTGTAATAACTGGAGCTAATTGCCGGCTTCTTTCGGGGCTGGGCGGTCCAGGATGCCGCCGAGCTACTGCGCCGTCCTTGTACAGCAACAGTGGATGATCTGTGGGCCTGTGATACTCTGCGTTTTCAACCGCCCGCGTTGATTGGGCGACATGCAGGTGTAATGAAAGCGCCGGCGCGGCGATGCTGCCCCTAAGACGGATATCTCTCCTGTGATCTGCCCGTGCCGTCGATATCAGATTCCACTTCACTTGTTCTGCCGTTTCCCAAATCCATTTCCCAAGGAGATTGGCGGGAGATAAGTCTACATAGCCGGTTCATTTTCAACACCCCAGTCCTCTAACTACTCCAACCTCGAGGCAATCCCAGCGGGACTCGAGCCAGCTCCAGGTCACGAAAACTAGGGGGGCCAGTCGCAGAAGGAGCATTACTACCAACGGGACTGGACTGAAGCATCCGAGGGAGCCATGGCGCCAAATAGGCCCAAGCAAACAATACTAGGGCTGTCGGTGAGGCGGTTTGAGGCCATAGTCATCATCTTGGTCGTGGTTCTTGCCGCTGCCATTGAGGGCGGCGTAGGCGGTGGTTTGGCGGCGAGAAGCCGAGCGGACTCGTCCAGGTGAGGCCGAGTGCCTTTACCAATTGCAATGGCAGGACTAACGGTGCTTGCACAGCAGCGGCATCCGACCAACCGGGCAACTCTTCATCGACATCGCCACATGCAGAGACCGCGACAGGTTCAACGGGGACGTCAACATTATCAACGGGGTCATCATCAACAGGATCATCATCATCAACAACCCAAACCGAATCACCAACAAAGACCACGCCCATCCCCACCGGCGCCACCTCCCCAGCCCTAACCGACGCCGGCTGCCCCAACATCAACGGTACCTCCTTCAGTCCGCTCGACGCCCAGGGCAAGGCCACCCCGCTCCGCGCGGGCGCGGCCGCGCAGTCGTTCCTGCGGTTCTGCGACACCAACTGGCCGGCGGGCGCCGAGCATGGCAACCAGGGCATCCACGACATCATGAAGGTATACCTGTCCTAGATATCGAGGGTCTGATATATCCATAAGAAGGTGAGTAGGGCATCGTCCCACCACAGCTTGGAAAAGCGGTGCCGACACTATAGACGGAGGGCAAAGAACGTATCTAAGGATAAGGTTAGCACCTAGACAGCAATGTTAGTCTAGGTGAAGATAGTAGCATCTCTGTTATTACTTTGGAATCTCTTATCGAATATAGTGATCAGTTTTGGATATACACTTGTCGTCGAGCGCTGAGCGCGAGCTAGGGTCCCAACAACAGCAGCGAAAGGAGCAGCGGCAGGAGTGGGAGAGTTACTTAGGGTTACTTAGGGTTAGGGCTACTAAGTTACAACCGACGACGACGGCAATACCACCTTGATCTTGGCGCAGGAGGCTGGACACAACGCAGCAGTCAAATACTTGGAGGAAGTCGAAACCATGGACAGTGATGACGACAGTGTAGCGACTGAAGAGGCCACCCTGCGCAGGGCGAGGCCCGTTCGGACGACGGCTGTGGCAGGGGCTCTGAGCCGGACAAGAAGGCCTAGACGGCTCCCCCTCCGGAGAAGGCGGCAGAGGCGCCCGAAGATCAAGCCGAACGCCACCCCGAACAGCCAGTCGTCGAGCGAGAGAGCTGGGACTTGTTTGCAGAGCGCCTCAAGAACGCCAAAGTCCAGGCCGAGCCAGCCGACGGGAACCAGATCCGCCCTTCGCTGGACTCGCCGCTCCTGCAATTTCCTCTCGACAAGGCCCCAAAGGGTCCAGCGTTAGCCTGGAAGCACGATTTCGGGGTCTTGTCGCGCCCTTTCAGGACGGGCGTCGATGGAATCGGCGCCGTCGCCTTTTCACCCAATGGTCAAGACCTTGCGGTCGCCCGAGGGGACGTGGTCGAGTTGTGCAATCTGCGCGACAGCGCCGTCACCAAGACGCTCAGGGGCCACCAGATGCGAGGCGTGTTTGCTGTCACCTTCTCCCCTGACCGACAGTACCTCGCGACCACCTCTGCCGACTCCGTGGTCAGGATGTGGAGGGTGACCACGGGCGACGTGGCACTCAGCATTGCCCGTAGTTCCACCTACAATCATGCCAACAATGCCGCTTTTTCGCCCGACGGGCAGATCCTCGCGGTTGGAGACGGCAAGACCATCCGGCGCTGGGCCTTGGCCGCCGGGGAGGAGACCAAGCCCTCTGGTCTCGTCAACTATGAATACCCGACGAGTATTCATGCCGTGTCATTCTCGCCGGATGGGTTATACCTTGGGGGGTGGGTTTCAGTCGCCAATGCCCGACGGATACAACAATGCTTCCGTCTTCGACGTTGATACCAGGTCAAACCCGTCGTTTGCCAGGATGCAGCCGAGCGACGTTCTACTAGGATACAACCCGGACGGAAGCTTTGCCTTGTGGACGGGCAACGGACAGGTCCAGATCTTTCGAGTTGAGACGGGAAACTTCCGCTCGAGAGATTTGAGGACCCTCGGCGTGGCTAGCCCGAAACTTGCCCAGCCCCAATTCTCGCCGGATGCAAAGCTGGTCGCGTTCTCCTGTCAGGGGAATATTGACTTGGGGGATGCAGATTCAGGGCAGCTGCTGACCAGGCTCCGGGCGGCTGACGGTTCTGTAAATGCGCTGGCTTTCTCGCCGGACGGACGGGTGCTTGCGTCCGTAGGGGACGATGCGACCATTCGGCTCTGGAGCTGGGCGGACGGTTGACAGCCATGGGAGGGCCGTTTCTGCTGCTGTGTTTTTTTGAGGATGACTGAATTGTTCAGGGGTAGCTTCCCTTGGCCGCGTTTCGACTGTTGTCACGTTTCGCTGTTGTCATTGCAGGTTCCTTCTTCTCCTTCGATAGCTGCCTTGGTACCTTGCCCGAACTCATTGCCTTGTTTTGTGCGTGACGCTTACTCACTGCTTGGATCATGAGTAAGGGCCGACACAAATGTCATCTCCACTGCAGTAAGACTCGCTTAACTCCGGTCTGTCCGGGGCTGTGGTGGCAATCCAAGGACTTTAGGCTTCCGACCGATGCCTTCACGATCGAAACAGGTTTAAAACGGCGACGACGCTACATCTTGGTCCGCGCCTTTCGATCCTCAGTCTTCACTGTCCAACAGCAAAGCCTACATTACGACCACTCTGACAACATGGAAGGCGTCCAGCAACAAGCTTATCGGCTCCCTGCCTCGGCGGTTTGGTTCAGTAAGTGTTCAATACCAAAGACACATGCGGGCTCCTAACACTCTCAAGTCACGGGCTGCTCTTCTGGCATTGGCAAATCGCTTGCACAACTCGTCCTCTCACAAGGCCACCGGGTGGCGGCTACCGCCCGCAGGCTCGACGACCTGGCGTATCTCGCAGATGATGATCAGAACGTGCTGAAGCTCATTGTCGAAGTCACGTCTCGCGAGTCCATTGACGACGCCGTCGGCTCGGCTCTCTCGCGCTTCGGTCGTCTCGACGTGGTGGTCAACAATGCAGGCTACTCGCTGCGCGGTGACACTGAGAATGCGGCCGAGCACGCTGCCCGGCACCTCGTCGAGACCATGTTCTGGGGCACTGTCCACTTGACGCGGCATGCGATGCGCGTGATGCGCGAGGTCAACCCGCAGAACGGCTCTCGAGGCGGCGTTGTGCTCAATGTCTCGTCGATGGGAGGCCGCGTCGCCTTCCCCGGAAACGCCTTCTACCACGCCGCCAAATTTGCAGTCGAGGGCTTCACCGAGTCGGTGTCCAAGGAGGTGCGGCCCGAGTGGAATATCCATTTCTCTCTCATCGAGCCCGGCGGGGTCAAGACGGACTACTCGCATCGAAGCATGGTCACCGTCGCACCGCATCCCGCTTATGCCGCCGCCGACACGCCAACAAGATTGATCGAGGCTTACATGAATGACCCGCAAGCGTCAAAGAACTGGGCCGAAGTGGGTGGTGTGACAAAGGCCATGTATGCAATCGTCACGAGCGGGAAAGCGATTCCCCTCCGGGTGCCTCTTGGACCCGATGCCTGGGGGATGCTGAAGTTGGAAACCGACAAGGCAGCGCGTGTGCTAGAGGAGCTGCGGGACTTTTCCGTCGGCGTGGGCAAAGAGGGTCAGTTTGAGTCTCTCCAGTTTTTGCAAAAGAAGTAAATATAGCTGGCAGCCCTGTATCTATCCATCGCTTCCGAGTAATATTAGTGTGCTGGGACACCCTCCTGCAGTCGCAACCTGGTCTGGAATACCCCCGCCCCATCGCCGGCTTCATGTTGAAACAAGTCCACTCCAAAACATCTGTCAACAAACCTCACCTTCACTTCCTCCCTTCGGACTCATCCTCTGGCTCGCGTCGGTCCTGGGGCACCCACAAAGACGCATCCCCGAGCCTGTCGGCGGTAAGACCCGCCCGTCCGGGGTGTTTCATGCCCGCCTCGAGCTGTCGCTGGTACGAGACGTTTCGTAGCCGGTCTGCTTCTGCAGGCGTAAGGTGCAACTGCGACAGATTAGCCGCGTCCAAGATGCGGTCATTGTCACTCACATAAATCTCCACTCCGACTGCATGCATTGTGAACGCGAGCCAAAACGCAGCCCCGAACCCCAGGCTCAGCGCCGCTGCTGCGTTGCTTCCGTTGCCGTGCATGCTGGCTGGGACAAGAACAAGCTTGTTGGCGTCTTGGTGAGAAAAGTAACTCTGGCATTCGGGGTATGTTGCAAGCGTTTTGGCCTCGGATCCCATCAAGTATGACACCTTTGCACAGGGCATGGGGATCACGTAGCCGTCGTCGCTGAAGATGAGTGCTGAGAGGATGAGGATGATGCGCATGGTGATGATGGAGCCGGCCTAGTCCTGTCAGGTTTGGTGTTCATCACGCTTCAGGAGCCAGCTCACATAGAACCAGGCCCGCAACATCCAAGCTCGGTGTTGCTCGATCTGGAGGCGCTTGACATTGTACCAGGCGAGGGCCAACGACGCGACGAAAGCAATAGACAGAACCCCGATGCCCGTCTGCACCTCCATCCAACCCCCGACCGAGTTTCTCGCCAGCATGATGGCACCGGCGGTCGAGACGAGGCTCAGGAGAATGATGAGGTAGCCGTTGACCCTGTGAAAGAGGACGAACCCGCGCCGGACAGCGGGTACAAACTGCAAGCAGGCAAGGAAAGCAGCTGGAAGAATGGCGGCGAGGTGCAACAAGATCCCTATCCTGTCGATAGACCCTTCTGTGTAGTAGTAACAATCGAGTGGTCGCGCCGAGGGATTGCCGGCGCAGCTCGTGTCGAGGGCGAGGTATTGGAGGCGCGAAAGGGTGAATCCCATCAGAGCCCCGGCGAAAATGAAAAACAGAACAAAGTTGTAGCCCTTGGAAAATCCAACGGGATGGTAGACCTTGCGGGCTGCGGCGACGAAGCCGTTCGCAGGAGGCTTGGCGGTCATGGTATGCTTATGTTGCTTGCAGGAGCGCCGATTGAGTTGCTTGGGTCCCGAGTCAAGTTGCGATTTGGAGTAACACATTCTCGCCAGCGACTGGAACATCAGCGACTTTATACCCACCATGGATTGTGTTCCGTACGCATCACTGCTCACTGCACTGATTCACAGCCCTGCAGGGCAAAATCCGAGTGCGAGTCCATGTTACCATAAGCAGATAGATTTGGGCGAGGCAACTCGCACTCGGCACAGCGGTTGGCCAATCAGGAACACTGATCCGGCAGCTTGTGTCGTGCAGGCCGCAACAGCGCAATAACCTACGGTACGATTCAGCTCCGACACTGTCCCGTGTTTCCATAACTGGAGAGACGCAATCCGACCCTTGCACGCCCCAGAACTTTGCCAAGCAAGTGTTGCGTACTCCGTGACGCAACCGAGCGCCATCGGGACTGGACAGCTGTGCGGACAAATCTCCTGTCTTTGGCCAGCAGCTGACGAACGGGGCATTGCTGGAAGCTGTTGGTCTAAACAGAACATAGGCTAGAAAAGGTTTGCGCAATCATCGGAGTTCGGGGGATGCCAGTGATGTTGCCAATGGCCACAAGTTGGCTGAAGACTGTCCAGTCATGGTGTTCTTTACATCAGCGACAGCAGCGACAGCAGCGACCATGTCAAAACTCGGACAGACTCCGCACAAACATGGAGAACAAGATGACTTCTTGCACCCTTGTCTTGCCAAAGATTGTGCTCCGTTTGATCCACCCTCCTTCCTCATCCGCCCATTTGCCTCAAGAGTGACAATGGTTTGGAGCGCAAGTCTCACGTCAGCCTCCCAGTGAGGAGTTAATCTATAGAAAGGTATCAAGGCTCGGCTGTCGTCCATGGCGGGACCATGGAGTGCAGAGCAGCCGTCTGGGTTGAATGGCCGCGCGCTTCCGAACCCGTGCAGGCCGAAATAAAGACCCTGCAGGGTAGGTTCCTCGGCGACACTGCTGCAATAAACATCAAGCGACGCATTGGCGAGCATAACCAAGTCAGCTTGATGAGCTGCAAGTCCATCGTGCTAAGCGACATTGTGTAACTTAGACAAATCCAAGGTTCCGTTTCATGGCTAAGCACCACGCGCTTTCAGAGGGAAAGACACGTTTGTGCAGTCGAGTGATGGTGAAGGCGGCTCCTAAAGTCGGCAAAGGTTGGATGTAAAAGAACACAGCGTACACTGAGAATCTAGGATTGACGCGAGTGTAAAACTGCCTGGTAGTCCTAAGTTTGCAGTGTCAACTGGTATCCTCTCTCCGTGCTTCCAGAGACGAGGTTGCGGCCGCCCTCGCAAACACGAAAGGGCGACATGATGCCAAGATTCAAGGTGTCGATGCGGAAAACTAGGTATCCGAAGCCGCTTGGAGGGCGTGTTCTTGTCCTGAAGGTCTTGATCAAAGAGCTGATACTGACAGCCTGGCGAAGGCGGGGACGGCGTTGGCATTGTGCGTCACAGCCGTCTGCATTTCACTAGCTGGCAAAAGCTCTCTCATCCACATTGCGCCACCCTGCCCATTCCATTATCCAAATAACGACAGAGACAAACCAGTTAGCCCGTCACCGACTCTCTCTCCTTCCACTATACCACACACGCTCGGCCCCTCCTGGCTCTGATTCGTCGACAGGCAATATCAACTTGAAGATTCGAGCAAGGATCCCAGAAAGCTATATTTTCACTGTCGCTGATGCACTATCGGCAATCTTCTTGACCCCAGACATGCAAGTCCAGGCAGTTCAGCAGGATCGGCCATAGTTGTTCCTAATTTCGTGCTCTTGGGGGACATGGCGCGTCCAGCAATGCATTTTCCTTCTCTTCTAGTAAATGACAGGTTCTCAACGAGCGCTATCTCTTGTGCCTGGGACTGCTTGAGAACTCAGTTTCCTCGCATAATTGAAGCTTCACGGATGCCAGCGAGCAGCTTGGTAGCCTCTCGTTGCCTCCTGCAAGACAAGTTCAACTGCAGTGGGATTGTCGTGTAAACCAACAGAGCTGAGCGCCATGGAGGTCAATCGTGCACTGCAATGCCTTCACCACCCCACGTTGGGTCGCTGACCTCTTTCCCTGCTTGAACGCGGCGCAGCCGTGCAGACCACTTGCTCCAATCGGGAAGCATGTCGCAAGCGAGGTGACACTGGGAGGATCTTGTTCCTTGCCCAGTGTGGCACCACCCGCATGGCAGTTCGTGGAGGTGTAGGCCCGGGCGAAAAGGGAATTGTCAAGGTTGTTCAGACATTTGTCCAGTTCTAAATGCTATGTCTGGGTTTATCATGTCATTTTACCCGTCAAAACATTGCTGGGTCCAGAACCTGGATGTGGTGTTGAAGGTTCGCGTCAGGGGTTGATGTGACCCCCGCTGTGACTCTTGGGTCGCCTCGAGAAAGGAGCGGGATAGTGGCCTTGTGGGTTCTATGCATAACAGCAATGAGACTTTGGTTCAATACCAGACAAGGTTCTCAATACCCGTGGCCCGGCTATTCCTTTACTGGATCTTCTGCGCCCATAACCCCAGTATCGCCGACACGTTGGTCGGCTCGGTGGGGTTGATGTTCATTTCTCTTCTCTCCATCCCTAGCCCATTCCTTCCTTCCGTTCAAAACCCACCCTGCCTCTCCACCCTCCCATCACCCCAAGGACCCTTCAATTTTCTCGGGTGGAGAGCTTCCCCAGGTTGACGCCTCAAAACCTCGAGCCTGGTCGCGCCCATCCTCTGGCATCTCTGCCCGACTCGCCAGATCAACATGTTGTCCTTTCACCAGGACCGCCATTCCTTGGTCGCTTTGACCCTCTTCCTTGTTTCTCTTTTTGACCTGGCTTCTGCTTTCGACAAGTGCGAACGGGATGCCACATATGATTACATTGTCGTCGGCAGCGGGCCCGGAGGCGGCATTGTCGCCAGTAACCTCGCCTTGGCCGGCCATAGCGTTCTGCTGATCGAGGCTGGCCGTGACGCCAGCGACGACGTCTCTACCACCGTCAATGCGCTGTACTATCCCCAGAGCCTCGACCTGCAGTGGTCATTCTTCGTGAAACACCATTCAGACCCCGACGTTGAAGCGCGCTACCGCCTTCTCACGTGGATGCTGCCGAATGGCACCTACTGGATCGGGCCCAAGGCGGATGCACCGTCCGACGCAACGCTCAAGGGAGTCTGGTAAGTGCCGCCAAGATGCGGTCTTCTGTGTCCATCCCGGGATACTGAAAAACATCCTGGCAGGTACCCTCGCGGCGCAACTCTGGGCGGGAGCGCCATTGTCAATGCCATGGCATCTGTTCTTCCAAACGACGCGGACTGGAACAAGATTGCCGAGCTGTCGGGCGACCCTTCGTGGTCGTGAGTGACAACCCAGTCCATTGTTACCTTGAGCTCGGCCGGCAACTGACTCGACGAGCGACAGGGCCGAAAGCATGAGGAAGATCTTTGTCAAGATTGAAAAGAATCTCTACCTTCGAGCGAATGACTCCAAGAGAGGTCACGGCTTTGATGGCTTTGTGCAGTTGGGCCAAGGTGATTCAAGCTATTATCTGCAGGAGCCTGGGCGCCTTGCTTTGTTGTCTCACCTTGCCAAAGACCTTTTGAAGCGTCCTATCGACACAGCGGCGGCGCTCGACTTCCTGGAGCGTGATGCCAACTTTCTCGGTGCATCCAGAGATGGGGCGGCCGAGCCTTTTGGTCTCCCAAACCACAACAACAACAAGGGCCGACGGTGGACTCCGCGAGACCTTGTCAAAGACACCATCGCCAAAACACCAAAGCTATCGCTAGCCCTCGAGTCCCTGGCTACCAAGATCCTTTTTGACAAGTTCAAATCCACGCCAAGGGCGCAAGGCGTCGAGTACCTTCAAGGAGCGGGCGTGTATGGCGCCTCATGGCAGTACGACAAGGCAACGGCCCCCAGGGGAACAAAGAAGCGCGCTTGTGCTCGCAAGGAGGTCATTGTCAGCGGCGGCGTATTCAACTCTCCTCAGCTTCTGCAGCTCAGCGGCATCGGCAACTCGAAACTGCTTGGCTCCCTGGGGATCCCTGTCATCTCAAATCTTGAAGGTGTCGGTGAGAACCTGCGAGACAACCAAGAACTCCCTGTCGCGGGTCTCAGCCCGGTCAACATTACCTCGCTCCCTGGTGACCCAGCCTGGGCCGCCTGCACGTTTGGGGCTCCGGGCGACCCGTGCCTGACGCAATGGGAGCAGGGCACCGGTCCCTATACGTTGCCGAGCGGCAATTCCGAGTGCGCTTTCTTGAAGACGAAGCACAGTCCCGATGGAAACCGCGATGTGATTACATTTGCGTAAGTCCTTTCGTCGAGTCAGTCGCTTGCTGGGAGCACGAATGAGATGCTGATACTCCCATCAATATCAGTCCGCCTGGCGTCTTCCGAGGCTTTTCTCCGCCAGCAACTAATATGCCTTTCACCGATACCATCAACACCCTGTGGCGAAGCCTTGCCCGCACGAACGTCCAGAACGCGGCGGGTTATGTAAGAATTACATCTACAGATCCCACTGTGACTCCGGACATCAACATCCGTCAGTACGAATCTCCACATGGCGGCAGCGTCGACTTGGGAGCCATGGTAGACGCGGTCGCTTGGGTACGCCGCGTCTTCATGTCGCTTCCGGCTCCATATGGCCCTGTTGTGCCCACTGAGCCCCCTTGCAACGCCGGCATAACACGTGAGGGCTACTGCAAAGACCTTGAAGAGGACAAGCGGTTCGTATACGAGCAGACTTTTGGTCACCATCCCGTCGGCACATGCAAGATGGGCCGAAAGGGCGACAGGATGGCTGTCGTCGACAGCAAGTTCAGAGTATTCGGTGTCCGCGGTCTGCGTGTTGTGGATGCTAGTATCTACCCCATCGCTCCCGGTGGGTTTCCTGTCCTTCCAACCTTCATGGTCGGGCAAAAAGGCAGTGAAGCGATTCTCGCGGATGCATAGTTCTGTATAGTAGCGATCCGAATAATCAGGATAGGTAGACAAGGGGAACCAAGGAACCAACGCCTTTCCACTCGAGGCATGGGCACATCCCTTGGGCGGAGTAATACCATCATGGCACAGCGAGGAGCTCGGCCGCCCCATCTTAGTTGTCCCGAGCAAAGGTTGCTGCAACGAGCGGTATTTGTGTGGTAATACAACGGCGTGCTTGCGACAAGAGCATTGGTGTCTGCAGCGGGAAATCAGTCTCACCACCGGACAGTGGAGCTCAGTTTGCGGAAAGGAAAGCCCTAGCCTCAAACAAAAGCCCGTTCTCGAGTCAAGATTGGAAAAGGACAAGCGGGTTTTGCCGCAGATCTCGTCGTTGGTTCATTGCTACGTCCATTTAGACAAAGAGCACATGGTTGCAAAAGAAACCCCATTGTTATTACGCGGTGACTACATGTTCGCACGCAACCAGACTCATTGATCCCTTCCGTCGACATTTCTGTCCACATTCCCCTCCACATTCCCAACTCAATCGACCCTTAAGCAAGCGTCTGGGGAGCGTAGCTCTTGTCAGGAGTGACGGCCACGCCGTTGACAAGCTCGCGGTCCGAATAAGCAGGCCAGACGATAAGCCGCTTGCTCCAGTCAACCACAGACCAGGTCGTGAAACCATTCCCGGGGCCGAACTGGCCACTCCACCCAGAGCTGATGGTGTAGGGGCCGCAGGAGATGCCGTTCGTGGATGCTTGGCTGGCCGGCGCGCCCGTGACGGTGTATGTGCAACCGGTCACGGGAGCGGTTTGTGTGTCGATGCCGAAAGAGACGGTGCAGGAGGTGTCGTCGGCGTTGCAGGACCGGGTGAAGGATGTGATCTTCCACTGCGGGACTTCGGCCATGGCGGAGACTGCATCAGACCGGGAGTCGAGGGTTGGGGCCGCAAAGCTGTTGCTGGCAGCAGCGACCAGACCCAGGAGGATGGTGTTGAAATGCATGGCGGCGTGGTATGAGCTTGTTGTTGCTTCTAGGTCTCAGGGCTGAGTGTGCGAGAGAAGATGATATGATCGAGTCTACTGACTTAGGGGCATCACTTTCCCCTTATATAGCCCGTCCTCATCCTGGCCCAACCGATGATGTCTGATTTCACCCGGCTCTTGCCCGGCAGACCCAGAGATTGCCAGACCAATCTACACGGCTTGTTGGCCGAATCGCTGATGTAATGGATTCAGCCTGTGGGCCGGCCGCGCCGCTGACGACGGTGCCACGTTACTTTCAACTGCTGAGGAGGAGCTCAGCTGACTTCTCAGGATGTTCATAGCCATGCAGCTACAGCTCGTATTCACAGGCGGTGCGACGCTGATCGGCAGAGCGTGGGGCGGAGAACCTGGCTCTATGGAGGGTGGTGTTACACCGAATCTCAGCAATGAGCTTGAGGCTCCAGTTCTCTAAAAATAAACATGACATTATCCCCAACTGGCTCTTGTGGAGTTCAAGGAGTGAGCAGAAGCCTGGTGTCAAGATGTCAGGAAGCCCGTGATAAATGGGGCAAAACATGGCCTTGGGAGAAGATCGGCTCCTCCTCAGGCTGCTCCCCTCATATTGGTCCGGTAGGCCCGGCTTTGGACAGGCCAAGCCGGGAGAGGCGGCATGAGTTTCTCGGCTTCTTCGCGTCAACTTGCACCTTTGAGAGACAGGAAACTTGGAACCATCGGTTATGTCAACGGTTATGTCAACCAAACCTGAACGACTTCATATTTCCTTCTTCGAATTAGGGTTTCTTCTTAGGACTGAGTCAGTTTTATTGCTGGCGCTCGGCTCGCTCCCAGATCGTGTCAAATCTGAAGCAAAGCAACAGACTGTTGGATACCTTGAAGTTTCCTTCAGTGTCCAGCTCTAGGTTAAGCGTTCACAGGTCTGCGGTTGGTTCGTCAAGTTGTTAATCCTTCAGAGAACATCGTCCACCTAACCCAAGCGCAGCCAGGAATCGCCTTGCCCAGACGACATGGGGAAAGCGGCACTTTCGACAAAACCTACTGAGAACTGAGATGCGCTTGTTGCTTTGACATGATTTCTTACTCGCGCAAAAACGATATTTTTGGATTATAGTTGACTGCTTGCCCGCAGAAAGCCCAAAGCCCAAACCCAGACACAGACAGTTGACCTTCATTCCCGGAGACCCCGCCATGTGAGGGTCGCTTTCCGCAGGATACCCCGCTTTGCACTCTCTCAACCTTTGCCTCGGCTCATTCAAATCCATTCCAGCATCAAGATACAATGGGCGCTCACATCACCGACAATGACACCCGGACAGACATCCAACGCCCCATCGCTTCTGGATACGAAATAACGACACAATGGCTGCGAGGAGCGCATCAAGTCCGACGGCGGAACTCTCCCTGTTCCATCGGGTGGTCTTGGCCGGTTTGTTGCCATTGTTTGGTAAGAAACCCCGGCTCGCACCTGGCCCTGGAAGCTCACAAGGAGACCGAGAGCAGTCACTCGGTGGATTGTCACCTTTGCCCTTCATAAGAACCCGGCCCTCCATTGGCGCCAACGCCTTGCGTTGACATTTTTGCAATCTCAGCGGGCAAGCTTCCCAACCCGGTACCTTCGATGGCTGGTTCGACGCGTCTCGACCGGGGAGGCGGTATTGCGGTACTGCAGAAACAACAACATCGCCCACAAGACCATCACCGTCGACGACACGACCCTCGCCTCGAGTGTCGCTGACGACAGCATATGTGTACCCCCGCCGACCCTCCACTTCCTCACGGTCCCTGCTGGGCCCGACGAGGAGAACAGCGCGACGCTCTTCTACTTCCACGGGGGCGGCTTTGTCAACCCCCTCCGCGGCGCGGCCCACATGCCCTTCATCATGCGGTGTGCTGCAGCCTGCCGTGCAAAGCAGGTCGTCATTCTCGAGTACGCGTTGGCTCCGGAGCACCCCTACCCGGCGCAGCTGGTCCAGAGCGTCGTGACCCTGCGGTACCTGCTGGAAGAAATGCAGCTGCGGCCGGAAAACCTTGTCCTGGCGGGGGATAGTGCCGGCGGACAGCTCGTCGGAGCGCTGTTTGCGCATTTGGTGCAGCCATCGCCGTACGTGTCCCCGCTTCAGGTTGACGGCCAGTTCCGGGCTGCGCTGTTTGTGAGTCCGTTTGTGGGGCTGCCTACTACGGATGGTAGCAGCTATGAAAGCAACGATGGCCGGGACTATCTCAACCGGCAACAAGTGGACGGGTTCATGACCGCGGCCTGGAAGGGCAGGCAAGACGAGATCTGGGCGAATCTTTCCGGCGCCGGGACGTCGGACGAGGTCTGGAGCAAGGTGTTCGCTGGGGATTCTCGTGGGCTGGTCCGCAAGGTACTGGTTACGGTTGGCACGGCCGAAATCTTCTTGAATTGCTGTCGTGATTTCGCCAAGAGGCATGCACGGGCCGAGACTGTGGTGGCTTCTCGAGGCAAAGACTGGCGGGTGCTCGAAGGCAAGAACAGGGTGTTGGCCGAGTGTGAGGGCGAAGTGCACGTACAGGTGGCCCTGGATTCGGCCGTGGGTTATGACAAAGGGCTGATGGAGCGCGCCATCATGTCATGGCTGGCCCTCGTGTAGCCGGCCTGGGCAGATGTGCAGGAGCCGACTCCTCCCCGTGCGATTGAGCCGGCATTGGTGATGAAGCAACTCGAGGTCCCAGCGGCCCGAGACGACGAGAGCCTCTAAGCTTGTGCAATTCATCCTAATTGCTTCCCCACCTCCCCTCGTCCGGAAAGCCGTCCTCTATGAAGGACATCATTTGCTGGTTGTTGTAGAACCACTCCTCCAGCTGTGTCCCGTTTCCCATCCACAACATCGGGTTGACGCCCCTTTGGAAGGCTTGGTCGCCGACTTCGCCCGTGCCGCTCGGCAGACATCCTGCGTCGGGCTGTCCTTGGTTATGTTGGGGTGGGAATCCCAGGGTGGCAAGGCATGTCTCGACTTCTGTGGTGGCCTGCTGCTCGTCCCTGCCTAAGCCGGTGTGGGATTCGACATATTGCGCGGCTACGCTGTGAAGCACTTGGAACAGGCGACGGAGCCTGTCAACCGCTTCGATGGATGTGATGTGTGGCTGAAGGGAGGCGACGAAAGCTTCTAAGCGAGCCAGATCCGTCCTGTCCCGAGACTCGATCACCTGACAGAAGAGAACAATGAAGGGGACGAACGGGGCAAAAAGAACGGTCCTGACTTGTTAGTGTTTGGCCGAAGGTGCTTTGGGAACACCTACCAGTTCATGTAGGTCGAGAATAACCCGACGGTGCTTCTCTCCACTATGGCCATGCACTCTTGATGCCGGCCCAGTGTCTCCCTCGCAGCTTGGATGCACTCGGCAGTGAATGTCCTCGACGACCCGGGGGGGTTGGGAACCGCGCGGTGGATAAGAGTGCGGAGGGACAGGCGGAGGACATGGTCCGATATAACAAAGAAACTTGTCATCTCTTCGCCGCTGGTTTCTGTCGAGAGCTGGTACCAAGTTGCCTGTGTCACAAGGTCAGACAGTGTGTACACGTGGGCGGCCGGATTGACTCACCGACGCCTCATGGGTGAGCGCATCAAGCTCCCCAAGCCGGTGTGCCAAAAGTTGGACCCGCGATCTCCTTATTGGCTCTGGTTGCGCAATGGCCTCGGGGCAATAGAGCAGCTCGTAGATCTGACCTCCAAGGCGAGATCCGATGACCCACAAACCAAAGAAGGCGGTGGTTGGAGTCTTGTCCGGGCCGCTGGTGCCGGGCTCGGGCGTCGTGACATCGTAATCCTGAATCGTCGACGACCGGCCGAGCCGAAGCGAGAGACTTTTGTCGAGGATGTAGGCGACCCAAAAGAGGAACTGCTTATGTTGGGCATCGTCGGGGGATTCGCACTCGTATGTCGTGATCCGATGGTAGCCCAGTGACTGACACAGTTCGGAAGCTTTCGAACACAAAGTCCAGGCCAGCGAGGGCTTGCCGAGCTCAATGGCGTAGAAGGCCTGCTCGAGTTGTCAGCCTGACCCCAAGTCGAACGAGAGACGTCACCCGCTTACCCCCAAGGCCAGGGCCGCAATCACATCGTCGCTTGCGGGGAGATGCAGAGGCAGACTGGACAGGGCTGTCTCGATGTTCACCCCACAATTGCGAGAGAAGCCAAGGTATTCTTCCTTTTTGTCAGGGAGCAAGTTGCCGAATGCCCAAAAGAGATAATGTAGAGCAACGTTGACTGTGATGAATTGTACGGGATTGTAGTCGTCGGCCATGTACACGGTAAGGCAGGTTTCTGGAAGGTTGTCCATGCTGAACAAGTCAAAAACCCAGGCGAGGACGGCTTGTGGGTGAGCTACTCCCTCGGCATTCAGCACCAGAGCCAAAAAGAACAGGAAACAGAAAGGTTGGCCACCCACATTTAGCAAGTTTAAGAGCCTGCAACGTCTTCTCGATGGGGGGCAGCTCGCACCCCTCAAGGGCAACGGGCCGAACGGGTTTGGCATTCGGGTAGCGCATCTCGTGGGCGGCAGGCTGCTTCCTCATGGCCTCCACCATGGTGCGGAGGGCGTCTATCCTCTCGCGCATCTCGGGCCTGGAGTCTCCGCTCACGACTTTCTGGAGGAGGTCGTTGGCAAAAACCGAGTGCGCTGTCAGGGAAGAATCCCCCTCGACCACACTTCCCGTCGCTTCGGGGGGGCCGCCGGGGTTGGGATGGCTGCCATGACTGGCCGGGCTGGAGGAAGCAGCCGTGTGGGCGGCTGTCGGTCCCGTTGGCGCTGGCGAGGGCGGCGACAGGTGTGTCTTGAGCTCCCCAAGCAGCTGAACAACACCGTCGAGGCGGCGGTCGATGAGGTCGATTTTTTTTTCGCTAGACAACAAGAGATAAGACGCAAGTCAAGGCCCGAGGGCCACGGCAAGGAACTCACTACTGATGGGTCAACAGAATCCGGGTTCGCTTTTCGCGGGGCTTGGCGCCGGAATGCGTGCACTCGATCTTGGCCTGCAGGCAGTGGGCACAAGGACACTCCCGGTTGCAGCGAATCTACATAGCTCCGGTCCGCGATTAGTCGTCATGACCCAAATCTCAGATGATGGGGTTTGATGGCACAGTGTTGCAGAAGGGGGGGCAATACTTTGCGTGCCCGACAAGCGTCACACTGCAAAGCCAAATGTTGTTAGCTTGAATTGGGCTTCTTTGGCGTCAGGGGGTGGGACTTGCAGCCCGGGGGACAGGGGTCTGGGAGGGACCTGTCGACGGCGGCGACGGGCAGTTGGCTTCGTCCGCGTCCGCGGCGGCGTCTTCCATCGCAGCACCGCTCCTCCAATGGTTT
>Ga0247823_10001353_pt1 | contig 20440 bp, 18 predicted proteins | sample 13C_PalmiticAcid_2_FD_192426 | JGI IMG/M metagenome (GOLD analysis project Ga0247823, IMG submission 192426) | Soil microbial communities from agricultural site in Penn Yan, New York, United States - 13C_PalmiticAcid_Day30 | ecosystem: Environmental > Terrestrial > Soil > Agricultural land... | reverse complement strand
GTGGTACGCCGGCGGCGGAAGGGGATGCGGAGCGAGGGGAGGAGGTAGTGGTGGAAGACGGGGGTGCTCTGCGAGGGGCCGGACGGTGCGCTGGCGCGCCGGAGGGACATGAGCTCAGCGAACATGGTGGCAGTTGGAGGTTGGTGGGGTGGTTGGTTGCACTGGTGGTGTGTGGCGTCGCTGGAGCTCAAGACGTCAAGGCCCCGGTGGTGAGGTGTGAGAACATAATTCGGTCTGCTTGATCAAGGCAGACCGGCGATGAGGTTTAACTGTCGTTCATCCCCGGAATTTCGGCAGAGCAGAGCAGCGTTCACCGGAGGGGATGCTCTTCGCAGTGTCGGAGACAGGTCGGCTGACTGTGGCCAAGCCGTAAACGGTTGGGAGACGGCCAAACGGCCGCAGACGTGGGCGAATCATCATTGGCGCAGTTCCCCAGGGACAGCTCCCTGAGCTCCCCAGCGAGTCCCAGTGACGATTGACGCAATGCATGATTTGGTCGTGGCTGGGCCACCTGACAACCCCGCATCGTCCTTTGTCCTCCCATCCTTATCGATGCTCACTTACACCCTGTATCTGTGGTGGCACTGCGGGGATCCCTGCTCTAAGTGCCGGCCCGTGTGACCGTGTCAGCGTTCAAATACCGACGAGAATGCTACATCAATCAATTATTGTGTAAGTACAGTAGGGACGGGATTCAGTGTTCAAGTTTCGGTGTTGACGGGAAATTGTCTGAGAGCGCGTACCATTTTGTGGTGCAGTATGAAGAGCGCAGTATTAGGTATGCTCCCGCTCCCGCTGCCGCCCCTACAACCATCCCGCGCCCTCCTCAGTCCTCAGTGGAGGCTCACTTCTCCAACACCCAACTCCTTTCTCGCTGAACAACCCCCCATATGATCCACCATGGTCTGTCTAAAAGACTCCGACCATAGAGGCCCAAAGTGCGCGTTGCCCGTTTCCGCTGCTTTCACCGCCTGTCCATCCATAAGGTCATCGATGTATGACGGCCCTACGAGCACGTTACGGCTATCACCTGCCGGCCGCAAGATAAGAGGCATCGTAGATCCTCCCAAGACATACACCGAATCGCCATTCCTGATGGATTCCGGCCCAAGGCCCAAGTGCCCGTTAGCAGTAATGAACAGCCGGCGGCCCCGCGCGGCCAGGCCAGCCACGCGGCCGAAGCTCGCCCGCCCGGCGTTCCACTCTGCGTTCCATGCGTTCCAGCTGCCGCCACTGCTATGGGAATCTTCTTTTCTGGCACTCTGCTGCGTCACTGGGAGGCACTTGCGGCCCATATCAATCCACCGAAAGAGCTCCGTGTCGGGAAGGGCGCCGTAGATGGCAAACGCGACAAAGGGCAGCGTCATGGCGGTGCGGTCTCGCTCGCGGCTACCATAAGCGTCGCGCCCGGCACAGAAGGTGCGGGAGTAGACTTCCAGGTGGAAGGGGCTCATGTCATCCGCAAAGGGCAAGCCTGCCAGCCAGTCGATGCTCGACGTGATATCGTTCTCCGAGGCGATTGGGCCTGGGCCGGTCTGCCACACTGTTGAGACGTGGATACCCCGGAGTCCGAGGCTAGAGGGGGAACTGGTGTCCAGGTGTAGATCTAGGCCATGGGAAGCCGCAAAGTTGTCGTTGAGTGACCAAGGCGAGAGCAGGCCGGACTGGCTTGGTCGCCACCTGGGCACCCAACTCGGAATGCTCTCCATAACGACCTCGTTATTTTGGTTCTCTGGTTGAGACCTATGTTAGTATCTTCTCCGTCGTCCCATCCGTCGTTGGGTCACTTGCCTGTGATTCCGGCATTCAACAGAACATCCAAACCGCTCGCACGGCTCCGCCCGATTTCTAGCATCGTCCGTGCCACGGTAGTACAGATATGCTCGTATGGTGCGCGGTAATCAGGCTTGAGCAAGGGGCCATCGCTCGGATCGTGGTCGCTGGTCTTCAGCCCGGACAGGGCGAAGAAGGTATCCCTAGGTTCACTTGTCTCGAACCCTGAAGTCAGCCGCAGAAGCTGCACAAAGGTCATCTTGGCTGGCTCCAGGTCGTAGCGCTCCGAGAGTCGGAACATGAGATATGCATTGTACACGTTGTACAGCCTATGCTCCCTGAGTGCATCGTCATACCGCGTCCTCATGATGGACGCTGCCAAACCGATCCAGCGCCACGAGATGCGGCAATTGTGGAAGAGAACGTCGACCGAGCGCGACAACGCCACCTCCTGGATGACCCATTTGCGGCTGAACCACTTGGCGTTAAACAAGAGCTCGAGGGGCCGTAGTCGATTCATCCACCCATAGATGGGACTTTGGAAGCACTCGTGCAGAGATGGGACAAAGCTGCATTGCGGGTCTGGCGTTTTCCTTTCTCCGGACCGCGTCTCTGGGTCCGCCGTGTAGTACTGAGCTGGCTGTGAGGGATCCCAGTGCTTGACGAGGTGGCACACAAAAGCCATGGCCGCTTCGGGGTAAGGGAGGGAGAGCTCCCGGAAGATTGCGGTAGGGTCTGCGTCAGAGTCCATCCCCAGCCATACGACGGTGCGATATGACTGGCTATAAATCTCAGACATGACTTGGACCTGCTCCGATACTTCGTCCGGGTTGCTCTGGCTGATGCAAAGAGCGTCTACCCATACCGCTCGAGCACGGGTCGGATGCCTGAGGTGCAGCAAGGCGCACCCAAGGTTTCCCAGGATGGGGACTTGGCGACCATTGCAAGAGATGCAGAGTGGCCGCCACTTGTCGAACACATCTTGGAGAGATTCTCATCAGTTATGCGACCGTGGCTCGTGTAGTACGACCATGAGCTTTACTTACCTTCGGGGTCCGTGTTCTCAAAGCTGCTGGTTGGACAAACAGCATCGCCATCCTCCCATGCATAGGAAAGAGTCTCGTACTGGTGACGAACATCTTCCCGCTTAAAGGCTCTCAGTTGACATTCAATTGGCGCCCAAAACTCGTTGCTCGGCTCGAGGATGAGCAAGCGGAACCACGAAGCATCGGGCATCGTCTCGTGGACGACGTTAGGGACTGGGGCGGTGACCAGGGGGACCTCGGGGAAGACCCAATCGGCAGTGGTAGGCTCTCGGTCCGGCCCAACTTCGACGTGCTGTATACTTTCAGTTTCCGAAGGTCCCATGGTTTCGGCGGAAGGCATATTCTCGTCCCAGGCCCAGCAAGGGGATATCTCAGTACCCCGCTCGCCGCGCGAGAACCTTTGGCCTAAAGTGCCGGGATTTCAGCCAACTGGACAGGGAAAGGAAGGTTTGCGCTTCTGGGAGTACCTACGGTCTTTGCCGTCGCCGAGGAGTTTGTCCCATTTGTACGGCAATTCTAGCGGGACCGCGTAGTGGCCCTTGGTCCATGATGTTTCTTCCATCATCTCATTCGGAGCTTCGACAGATCTCCAAGCGGCATGGAACTCCGCAGGCGGACTGATCAGAAGCGCGTTTTACTTGCTGGCGTCAGCTCCTAACAGTGTTGTCGAGGGCACATACACGAAATTGTCTCACCGATACCCAAGGTATTTTGGTTCAATATGCACGCAGACCAGATCCGCGCGGGGGTGTTGTGGCTTGGAATCCCTTCAGGCAAAACCAAACACGACACTGTCTGGAGCTCGTTGTGCAGGCATTCTGCTTCGTTTCAGTCCCCAAAGGAACGCCCAATCTTGCTCTGAACGGTTGCCACTCAACATAGTGTAAGGTACTAGTAGCCATATTTGCGCTGTCGGCTGCCAGTCTCTACAAGAAGTGGCCGTGAAGTCTGGCGGAAGCTGTAATTCCATTTACCTGAGCTTTGGTGGATACTCAGCGCCACAAATCGTGCTGGCATGCGGGGTCATCCCTCTTCGGTCCAGACAGCGCTGACCCATCCTGGCCCGAAACGTGGGTGACCGCTGCAAAAGCTTCGATCTCTCAGATCATGGTCGACTTGAATCATCAGCTAAGGACGAATACGAGGCATTGTCGCAATTATGGCCATGGAGACATGCCGAGATACTGTGACCGAGGCATGAAAACGAGGGTCCAGCGCTATGAGAACACGGAGAGCAAAAGCCACAGCTCAGGGACCGACCTCAGGGACCTTTTTTCGATTGCCAACAGTCAACTCCTGGAGCAGACAGGGATCCAAAGGATGGAAGCGAGACAGCGCCAAATGCGTGTGGTCGTTCAAGATGGCCCAGCAACCTTGTTAAACCCGGGGAAAAATTGGCCACATGCTTTCGGCCGTTCCAGGAGAAGGTCCGCTCCAGGTCGACCCCCAGCGCCGTGTGATTGACTCTGGATTCGTGCCTCAACTTGAGGCTCGGCCAACTCTGGGAATCTGTGCCGCTCTGCCGTCGAGATCTTGAAACGTGAGCAGCCCAGCACGCTGGTTGGTCCCAGCTTGGCGACTGATCCACTCTCGCGCACACGTGATGCCTTCTTTGTCCGCCAAGGACCCCACTTTTGCTGCTGCACTTGATTTTCGCTCATGTTCCAGCAGCTTTCTGCAGCCCTCTGCAAACCCAACCTGTCCGCTCTTAAAGCCCGACTGTCCCTTTCGCCACGGTCAACGATCAATCCACATCGCGAAACCAACGTCCAAAAATCGACCGCCGACATCGAAACCACCCGTCGCCGCCCTCCATCCGCCGTCGAATTGACCTGTCACCGACCCCCTCTCGCAGTTCCCCGACCAACACCCTGGCATCCCGAAGCGATGGCGCCCATGAAATCACCAAAGTCAAATCATAGTAGTAATTATGGCGAGGGCATTGTCCGCCAGGCCGATATCCTCGCCAGCTGCTACGTGGTCGACGCCGCCACCGCCTCGTTGAAGGGCCTCCACTACTGCACTACGGGTCTCACAGGGGCCGAGTGGTATTCCTGAGGTCCCTTCCACGGGACTTCCATCGCCGCCATCAAGCCCCCCCCTCGCGGCCCTCACGTCGACCAACCAGCTCGCGCTGACCCCCAAGGCGAGGTCATCATCATCGCGCGGCGCTGGCTCCGGTCGTCACGGCTCGGCCACTGCAGACAACGGCAGTGCCCGGCATCGCCGTCGAGGGGGGGCGACACTGCGCATCAGGGAAGAATGTGAGAGGTTCTTTTGCGAGCCGCTGCGCGCCATGTTTCTGGGTGAGAGGAACGCGGCGATGCAGGGCTCGGGCCTGGCCAGTGTTTACAACAATAGCAGCAACAGCAGCAGCACCGACAACAACCGAAACAACGGACCTGCCGCCGCCATGGGGCAGCACGGACAGCTGACGCCGCCCGACGATTTCCCCATAGCGGATGAAACCGCCATGGGGCGTCGGGGCTTCGGTGCCGGTGCCCGTGGCAGCGTCCTCGGCTGGCTGGAAATCTGGGACTACGCGGGTGGTTCCAGCTTCCGTGCCTTCGTGGCGGAAGATGCCAGCCGGGGGACCAAGTCGCTGTTTGTCTTTTTCGATGCACACTCCATCACTCGCGAACTCAAGAAGCAGGCGTACGTCTTTTCCTCACTTCCTTCACCCCCAACACCCATGGGCAATGGCTGACAAATCACAGACTCGTCGCTCTCATCGAGCTGGCCGAGGGGCCCCTTGATTGCTCGCACATGGTCATCTGTATCGAGCGGTCGATCCCCGAGGAGGACACAAAGGGATTGACAGGGGGCCTTCAATGGGCTGGTTTCTCGCTTACCACACTCGACTTTTGGACCGACGGACTCGACGTTTTAAGCAATCGGTGGTTATTCATGGGCATGGAGCTTTAGGCTGGCGTAGCAGGCGCGTGACTGGATTTCTTTTTTCTTCAGGCGAGCTCTCTTAAGCGGGTTTTGAAAGCGTTCGTTTTGCTCCCCGGTGCATGTTCACCCCCTAATTTGCTCATGTATGGTGTTGTCGTTGGTATGGGATAACGTGGTGCATCTTTCGTTCACATTGTAGCGAGTCTGATTAGCCATTAGTAGCATGGTGGGTGCATACAGCCATTGGTATCTACACTGAAATCGCAAAAATATGCCTGTCTATTCCCAGCACTATCCTGCCGTCCCGCGTTGATCACGTTATAACTCGCCCTCATATTTCCTGACCGCCAACCCCTTCTCACCGAGGTGATCTTTTACCTGTTGCACCGTGTACTCACCCCTGTGGAACATGCCAGCGCCGAGGGCGGCATCTGTCGTTGTCTCCTGGAAGACTTCGAGGAAGTGGCCGGGGTTGCCGGCGCCACTGCTGGCGATGACGGGTATCTTGATGGCCTCCTTGACCTGCGTGATCAGCTCCAGATCGAACCCGCTGTTTGTGCCATCCTTGTCGATGCAGTTGAGCAGGATCTCGCCGGCACCCATCGCCTCAACCGCTTGCGTGAGTTCCACGACGTCGAGGTCCCTCGTCTCCCGGCCGCCCTTGATGGTACACGCGTACCAGCAGTACTCCTCTCCTTTCGGACCGGGGGTCTTGGTCTTGACCGTGGCGTGGCGTGTGGCCTCTTGCTTGGGGACGTACACCCGCTTGGGGTCCACGCTCACCACGACTGCCTGGTTCCCGTAGGCTTTGCTGATCTGCTCGATGGCCGTGTTGCCATACAGTGTCTTCCCGGCCTTGTAATACTCCTCTGCCGCAATCACCGCGTCGCTTCCGATCGAGACCTTGTCGGCACCGCTCTTGAAGTACATGGTGGCAATCTCGAGGGCCGAGACCTTGGTGCCGTCCACGTCCACTGTGTCGCGAATGCCACCACCGATCGTGAGGGGCACAAACACCGTCTCTGACGTCCTCCGCAGGATTTCCAACATGGGCAGGTCGGCAACCGGGCAGTCGCGGAAGGATGTAATGTTCAAAAAGGTCACCTCGTCCGCCCCTTGCTCGTAGTACTTTTTGGCCATCTCCACCGGCTTGCCCAGGTTGCGGACAGACCGGTCGTCTGACTTCTCCCGCACATCGTACTGGTCGCCTTTGGTCACAACGAGATCTCCCTGATCGTTGGTGCGCACATCGAGACACGCGATCACGCGCCGGGTCAAGCCCTCCTGCGCAATCATCTCGTCCACGCTCCCGTCAACACCCCGGGGAGGGTGCTCCGCTAGTGCCTTGGCCCCTGACCCGTCCAGAAAGGCGCGGATCACCCTCAACCCTGCGACGCCGGACTTTTCGGGGTGGAACTGCGTCGCAAAGACATTGCCCTTGGCCACCGCGCCCACAAACGTCTCGTTCCCGTATGTGCCCGTCGCGACCGCCCAGCCGAGCTCCTCGAGCTCGCCCTTCCTGTAGGGGTACTTGTACGAGTGGACGTAGTAGTATTTCGAGTCCGGCTGCAGCCCGTAAAGCGTCGGGTTCGTGGGGCACGAGGCATTGTTCCACCCGATGTGCGGGACCGACTTATTCGAGTCCTCGAAGCGGTCGAGGGCACCGGGGACGACCCCAAATCCTGGGCAATTGGGATCCTCGGCCGATGTCGCGAAGAGGGCTTGCAACCCCACGCAGATACCCATGAACGGCTTCCCGGCGTCGATGTGGGCGCGGAGGGCGGGGATGTAGCCGGCGGAGGACAGTTGAGACAGGCAGTGGCCGAAGTGGCCGACGCCGGGCAGGATCAGTTTCTGCATCCATGAGCTCCGTCAGTCCCCCCGAAACAGTCAACCATCCGAGCTGTTTGTTTGTCTGTCCATACCTCAGCATTGGCAACCTCCTCCGGCGACCGGACCCACTCGACCTCGTAGCCGTTCTTCTCGATGGCATTGACGAGACTGCGCACGTTGCCGGCGACGTAGTCGAGGAGGTGGACCTTGGGCATGTTGGCGGCGCTTGCGTTTGCCAGGATAAACGGGACACCGGGAACCTTGTTGTTGACAATCGGGTAAAAATAAGGGCAATCGAGTGAGTCAATGGGCTGCCAGTTATGAGTCGGAAAAACTTCCAGGGGTGGTTGGATATCGGATGGCGGGGCAGTCGGCGGGCATTCGCAGTACCCCGCCATCAGTGGATCAGGCCCAGTCCAGGGTCCTGATTCTGCCTCAAGCGACCGCTAAGATTTCCCGTCCCTTGCCCGCCGGGATGGGAGCTCATTTGCAATGAACAAACACAACGCAATCTTCCGTCACGACTCCCTCCCGCTTCACATCCACCAACGACCAACTGACCGCTCACTCCGAATTGCGCTGCTGGACAATAAAGGAATAGAAAGAAGCATTCAGTGTTGCGCGCCGCCATGGGGTCTGCTTTCCGGCAGCACGCAAACGCACGCCCCGACGACGACGACGAGTGGGAGTACGAGTATTCGACAACAGAAACCGAGGCAGGTTGCGACCCAGGTGGCCAAGTCTGCCATGTCATGGCTCTAACAACTGCTGTTTCAGACGTATTATCTCACTCTAGATCTTTCAGTCCGCGACTTCCTCGAGCGACGCACCGACGACGTTGTCCACAACACCCGAACTGGCTACCGCGTGTGGTACAACCCTCTCTTCAATGCACCTGAACCGAAAACCTCGAATCCAGACCTTCTCGACGACAAGGATGCCGATGACGAGGAACCTCCCGAACGTGAGGAGGTAGACCTCGACACAATCGGCATGCCAGAACCACAGCAACCAGCCGTCCCTCCGATCGATCCGACTCTCGAACAGCCAGCCGAGAAGGACACACGATTAGCGGGGCAGCAAGACGACAAGCCGGCAGAGGAGATCCAAATACTCGAGCTCCATTCGAAGGAGCCAATTGTCTCATACCGCAACCACGTGTTTCGTGGCTCGTGGTGTGAGAACATTGGCACCGAGATGATCTTCACACCGCACGACGACAACGCGCCGCTCCCGGCCCTCCGGCACTTACCTCAGAACATGGACTTGATCGCAGCAAGCGCGACGAGGATCAATTTTCGGGAGGCGACATTGGTACCAAAGGAGAGGGACGCCTTGTCCGACAGGATATTCTTGGGCTTTGGATACTCCGAGGAGGACATTCCCGAGCGATACAAGCGGAACGGCGGGATCTACGTCCACATCGGCGGCGACAAGAGCGGACAGCGACAGCCACAGGCGCACTTCCTCGAAGATCTGATTGCGCTCAAGCGCAAGCGCGGCGAGACAGACGAAGTCACCGTCCAGCCGCTGGAGACGAGGCAGAACAAGCTCATGGTCGAAGACGAGGAGGAAGAGCGGCGGCGTAGGAAGCTGCGGCAGGACCATGCTCGGAACGTCCGATGGCGCGACAAGAGAAGGGAGGAGCGCGAGCTGGGTCTGGGATCCCCGGAGAGGAACTATGTGCCGCGGATGGGCGGGAGACGGGGCTGGCCACGGCGAGCCAGGCGCGCGGCGCTCATAAGACGGGACACGGGTGCCATCTCGCGGTTTAGGGCCGATCGGGCTGCCAATGCCTCAGCGCCAACACCTGCGCACTGGCCGGAGATGTCTGGCGGTCAGGATCCTTGATGCAGCGGTCGCTCGCGTTGCTGCCATCAATGGATGCAGCGCTTCCGGAGTTCGGAGAGCGAAGAGAGCGAGCGCCGTGGGGCTTGGCAACGCCTTGTGGGCCTGTCACTCGCCCACGAGTGCCGGTTTGGTGGGGTATCCTTGCGCGGAAGTTGAGCCAAGTAGAAATACCTTGGCGGCCAGCGCACCTGACAAGGCCGAACCAGTACCGATACTCCTTGGCTGACGCATGTGCCCCTCTGCATGCCTGACACTGTGCTGTTTCGAAGCCGGCAACTCCGAGCGCAGGCGGTTCTGTGTCTTCCTGTCTTGCATCTGACTGACGAGTCCTTCACCCAACCTTGTTTTTCCTGCGCTCCATCTCCTACCGCCCTGGTTTGGCTTCCTTTCAATCACATCGACAAATGCCATTATCCCGCCCCTCTGGCCCGACCACCCGCAACTTGTCTGCGCCACCATCGACCTGACCTCCCTTTGTTCCATTCACCGCCAACCGCCACTTGGCTTACTTACCTCGATGCCTGACCACTGCGACCGTCGTTGAACCAACACCAACCACACGGCTGTTCGAACACCGACGGCAGTCCCTCCCAATATCCGCCGGCAACCGTACGCCAACCACAACAGCACGAGATGTCGGTCATGGTTTACAGCCTGCGCCGGGCGACCATCGCCACCTTCTTTGTGTCGGGCGTCGTCTTCCTCCTCTGGCTGCTGCCGCGACTCCTCAACCCAACCCCGCCCGATGCCGAAGAGCGCGAGAGAGACAAGCATTGGGTCGACACCTCGCCGAACTGGGTTGACCGCCAGGCATGCCGCTGGTTAGGCCTGTGCGGTATCCAGCACATCCGATGGGATGCCCCCGCGCTTAGGGACAGCGACGAGCCTTCCACGCTGGACGAGCTGAAGTCGCTGGCCCTCGGATTGAGCACATCGTGGACCTTTGGCGAGAAGCGCGGCGTCAGCGATTGGGAGAATGCTCCGTCGGAGAAGGGCCGCGTGGGACCAAGCAGCGCCGGCAGCGCGCAAATCTTGGAAGCGGTACCCGAGTACGTGCTCGACAATGCGCCGCTGGTACATCTTTATTCTGGCGAGAACTTCTGGCCGTCCGATATGGCCGAGCATGTCCGGCACATGAAGCCTTACGAGAACGGCTTGTTGTTGAACATGAGCGCGCCCGTGGACCTCGGGAACCTGGGAATCCTCAATGCCACCGTTCTCCTGACCAGTGACGACGACGTCGAATCGAGGCCCGCGTGGCTGCACAGTCGCGCCGCTGTTCCAGCTCCGTTTGAGGACGACGGGTCAGACGACGACGGAGACTCTCACGATGCGCCCCGCCGACCCGAAGACGACACTTCTTGGTGGGATGTTGACAGGGATCACCCGCCTCGTCGCATTGTGCCACCACGGGAGTCGACGCAGCGGCATCACGGGCTTCGAAGAAGGCGATCCATGCCCAACAGTCAAAAACCGATGGGTGGGGCAATCTCGGCGGGTAACGAGGACAAGAAACCTGATCCCAGCGGCTACTCCAACGCGCCGGCCGTGCTTATCCTCGTTGACAAGGGAGCAGGCATCGTCGATGCGTTCTGGTTCTTCTTTTACAGCTACAACTTGGGCCAGACGGTCTTCAAGATCCGCTTTGGGAACCACGTCGGGGACTGGGAGCACTGCATGGTGCGCTTCCAAAACGGCGTCCCACGCGCCATGTTCCTGAGCGAGCACGCTGGTGGCAAGGCGTACCTGTGGAAAGCCCTCGAGAAGCGCGCCCAGAAGAACGGCAAGCCCGCACGGCCCGTCATCTACTCGGCCGTGGGCAGCCACGCCATGTACGCGTCGCCCGGGCTGCACCCTTACGTCCTCCCCTTCAAGCTTCTCAAGGACATCACCGACAAGGGCCCGCTGTGGGACCCCGCGCTCAACAACTATGCCTTCTGGTACGACTACGAGGTCGATCGCGACGAGGCTAGGAACGCGACCGTCGAGGAAAAGACCAGCCTGACGCCCGCCGCGAAGAACCCAGGCCTTCCCACCTCGTGGTTCCACTTCGAGGGCTTCTGGGGTGATGATATCTACCCGCTGAGCGACCCGCGCCAGTGGAGGCTATTTGGCGAGTACCACTACGTCACGGGGCCGCTGGGGCCCAAAGCGAAGTGGCTGGACCGGAGGAAGGTGTGCCAGACGGAGAAGTGCACCATTGTAGACAGTATCGAGGCGGGGAAGAAGTCGGCTTGGTACTAGACTGAGTGTACACACACAAGCACACATACGGGTTGGGGGTGGGTAGACAGGAGCGGCGTTTGCTGTGATACCCTTTTTTCTTTCCTTTTTGTCCTGGGATACATTGCGTTTGTTACATAGGGTATAGTACATGGGCAATGAGAGAGGAGAGGTGAGAGTGGATGGATAGACAGTGTTGCTTTACAGAATGCATTCTTTGGTTCACCATTACTTGAGTTGCATGACCCTCGCACATGACGCAGTGGGCGGGCCTTCTTGAGCACGCCAATCAGACCCGGGCCACGTTGACTGCCCAGGTGGTCTGTTAGTTCTTCGCTGGCTGCAACGTTGAGTCCAGCCTCCGTTTGACGTTGCCACAGGCATCCTCTCAGGCGGATGCATTTCTGCTCTCGAGAAGGGCCATTTGACCTCAGCAAAAGCGAACATGATGCTCCGTCAGTGCAGCATTGGAGGTTGCGAAGATCCGGCCGAACGATACCTTGGAAGTTGCATGATATGTGCGAAGCACATGTGTGCTAGCCATGTTCGCTCCGACCGCCACGAATGTCCATCCAGTGTAAGCCTGTGTCTTGAGTGCATAAAAGTAAAGCATTGACATATCTCGGTCTTCCTCCAGGACGATGATCCCAAGGCATACTATGCTGCCTACGATGTAGCGAAAAAGACGCACCTGGCCGCTCTTTTGGCAAAAATCGACGTGCGGGCGCTGGAGGAGGCAGCGAGCAAGGCGCGAGACGGGATGCCGTGCCACATTCCTGCCCTCTCTAAACATGTCGACCTGACGACTCAAGTTGAACTCGTCTCCCTCCAATGTGGGGGGCAGAACTGCCATCTGGACGTCGAGTTTGCCGACGGCGTCACCTGGATTGCAAGAATCCGTCTGGGTGACCCCCTCCTCCCGCCAGCCCCCGTCCAGGAGCAGGTCTTCCTCAGCGAGGTCGCAACCCTTCAGTTCCTAGCCGACACAAAGGTGCCCGCGCCGAGGGTGTATGCGTACGAGCTGGAGTCGCCTGCGAATGCCGTGGGCACTTCGTACATTTTGATGGAGAGGCTGCCTGGCAAGCCCCTGGTTTGGGGCGGTGCTACGATGGAACAGCGGGTTCGAATCATGGAGCAGCTTGCAGATGTATACCTGGAGCTCGAGAAGCACCCGCTCCCTTTGACGGGCTCTCTCGTTCCAGTCTCCAAACTCGCTCGGGAAGACGAAGCCGCCCAGGTCGGGACCTTCGTGCAAATGCCCTGTTTCCAAACCCCAAACCAGTCCATCGGCCCATTCCAGACACTCGAGGCAGCGTACACAGCCATCATCCGTCAGCAGCAACACATGCTTGTCAACGGGGAGGTTAGCAACTTGCCGACAGACAACTATCTCGCCTTTTGCTGGCGCCTCAAGATGCTTCCCGAGCTGGTCGCCGACTCGGCGTCTAGCGCAGGCCCGTTCTATCTCAAGCACTATGACGACAAGGGCGATCACATCCTGGTTGATGACCAATACAATATCACCGGCATTATCGACTGGGAGTTTGCGTCGGCGGAAGCAAAGGAACTCGCCGTCAGCTCTCCTTGCATGATGTGGCCCGTTGGCAATTTCTACGACGGTAGTAACGTGCTGGCCGAAGACGAGGAGAACTTCGCCGCTATCTTTGAGCAACGAGGGCGTAGGGACATGGCTGCTATAGTCCGTGATGGCCGCCGGTGGCAACGCTATCTGTTTTTTCTTGGGGGCGGGATTCCCGGGGACATGTCTGAATTTGAACCGCTTTTCCAAGGTTTGCGGGGAAGTTTCCTAAGTGCAGAAGAGGAAGGGGCTCTCTCGTCATACAACGAGTGGAAGAACGGCGCCTTCGCTGGGTTTGCCAGAGGAGATCCCCGACTTCAGGTGATGATGAGAGATGAGCGAGCAAAGGGGCGGAAACACTCAAGCCCTTGATAGAAGTGCACCTCAGCTGCTTGTTGGCAAGGACATTCACCCGGCAGGACAACTATTGGCAAACTGGTATAAGGCCAGAAGAAGATCAAGATCATGGGACCGCGGCAATGAATCGCTTGTCCATTGCTCCCCATTGTTGAACAGACGGAAATCTTACCATAGCCCACTTCAAGCGGTACTCGATACACGAGGCAAGGAGCTCCCCTTCCATGCTGTAACATTGTTCTAGCCACGAAGATTCCTCGTGGATTTAAAACCCGAATATACTAGATTGTACTCGATGAACGTGCTGAAAGTGTCAATTCGTGATTCAAGGCGGAGAATGACTTGTACCCACCTTCGTGCGTCCATGGTCCGATACATCACTGGCAAGTCCATGTTGTCCTTGGGAAGACGAGAAAGCCACTACAAAGACAAGTACATTTATTTTGACGCAGCTACAATTATGTCGTAACAATCTCACTCTCATTCTGCTGAGTACCTCAAATCGGACTGAACTGGTCACCAACATACCAATGTAGTTCTCAGCTGCCTCTCCCCGACCCCTGACCACTACTTCCACAAAATGGAAGACCAATGCCACTCCAACCCTTTCGCCGCCTATCCCTAAACAAGCCCTGGAGTTACACAAGTTACACGGCATCGCGGGAAGTTGGTAAGAGCTAGATGACACTCTGCAGCACTCCCCCACCGCTTGGGCGGCTCTGCACCGTTGGGCTCCCACAGCCCGGGTTGACGTGCAAGCGTCTCAGAAAAATGACAACGGCCGTTGCCACCGTGATTGCAGGAGGGACTCGGAATTGTACCCGGAGCCAACAGAATGTTTGGTAACGAGGCGGCTCAGCGGCTACAGATGACTTGACGATACTCTGAATTGGGGTTTCCGGACAATAACCCCGGCGAGAACCGGCGGCTCCCGAAGCCAAAGGGCGAGGTAGCTTTTATGATATCAGCCTGTTTCTCCACAGAGTAACCTTGCGGGTTGACGATGCTACTCTGGACCCCAAATTCTGGGGTTGCCGATATAGCCTAAACAGACCTCTAGTCACCTGAGTGGAATGTGGCGAGAGAGGGAGCCTCCGAGCCTACCATCAGCCAGTTCGCAGGCCAGACTGTGGCAGAGCAAGAGCCGAGTGTCAAAGCCGAGTGTGGCTGTCCTGTGTCTTCCAGGGCATCGCTTAGAAGGCATCGCTTACACAGTAAAGTTCACTCTCATGTTTCAATCTCTCTCCAAGGTGACGATTGGCGCGCTTCACCGGTTCCCCAAATCGTTGTGTGGATTTAGTATTATACCAAAATGATGTCCGGCACGACTTGCACATTGGCTCCATGTGAGCAGAGAGACGGGATTGCAGTCGATCCAGCGGACGTTTTCAGGGAGAGTCTTGCGATTCTGGCGTTCAGCTCTCGGTCTGGTGTCAGGGGCCGCCATCGTGCTGCATTCCATTGATCCGTTTCACACACCGGCTCCAATCGATATCCTCCTGGCGTCAAAGCTGGCTGGCGGCTCGGCTGGCCAGTGAGAGCGCCAAGACCTTCCGCTTCCTCAGCTGCCTCATTCTCGGATCAGATTTCTCGGCGTTTAAGAACCCGTTTTCCTTGTTGGAGCAAGCGAGAGGTCCTCGTGGCACCAGCTCGGCGCCTATGGGCCCTAGAACCACGCTAGAAGGGCCCTGAGATGTTGGCAGTACAACAGTGCTGCAGGGCCTTTGGGTTGTGCCAGGCGCTGTTTAGCCGGCGGTTGAATCGGCAGTCACTCCCTGCAGTTCTCTCGGGCCATTTTTGCCGGTGGCTTGTTGGGGGCGCTCAGGAGTCCCATGGACCCGGCTCTCTCGCAGTGTTTCGGCAAGGCTGACGCCCCTTTCTCATTTGACGAGCCCGCCATCATCAATGCCCAAACCGGGTTTCCAAACCAGGAACGGCGCTGCCGCGGGCGTTGCGGCTCATGTGGACCGAGTGCACGGGCTGACTGCGCCATGGACGGCTCAGGATGGGGATTGTGAACAGGGAAGTTCCCACAAACATGGTGTTTGTCCTTTCTTGGCCATTTCCGTCGTTGCACTTTGGTTAACAAGGCTTCTTGGCACGGAGGTTTAGCCCTGGCCATGCCGCCGTTACCCCATGATCGCGATCTGGGCTGGAGTGTGGGGTCCGGGGTCTCCGTGCTTGTCAAACTCCAGCCCGCTCGCGAAGGGATCCTCTCGGTCCATCGCGGCCAAGCCGGGGGCACACGGTGTTGGTAACGTGGAGAGCCTTGTCTCCTATCCAGAGCAGATCAAGTAACGAGAGTGGCTCATTCAGTAGTTGGAAAATCACAATCACAGGGCGGCTGGCGGCGCTCGGAGACAACCCGGTCAAGTTGACGCCGGCATTGACGCTGGGAAGGCTTTGCAGATGAACGCCAAGGGCGGGGTGCGTTGCATGACGCCCAGGGGCGGGATCCGAGCAAGGTTGTAATGGACCAGACAGGGGCTGGTCGACGAGAGCTCCGAAGTTAGCGCACCCTAGGTTGGACGTGGAGGTTGTGAAGACATCCGAAAATAGTAATGGTAGAAGGTTCAAGGCCTCTGAGCTCCGTGAGGGTTGCCGCTCTGTATCTGGGACCGTGTATATAACGAGCTTGCTCCTCCTGCCCGGAACAGAACCAACTCCTCACACCACTCACTTCCTCAACCTACCAGAGTGTACCACATAGCAGTCACAATGGTCAACTTCTCGTCCCTCTTCCTCGCGGCCACGGCGGCTGTCGCGGCTGTCGCGGCCCCTGGCGAGATGCCCGGCATGAGCAAGCGCCAGACCCTCACCAGCAGCGCCACTGGCGAGAGCGGCGGTTACTACTACTCCTTCTGGACCGACGGTGCCGGTAACGTCAAGTTCACCAACGGTGCTGGCGGCCAGTACAGCTCGCAGTGGTCCGGCAACGGCAACTGGGTTGGTGGCAAGGGCTGGAGGACGGGTTCTGCTCGGTACGTCGCGGATACACGTGCACGGTGTCCGTCATGGACTTCACTGACATTGCCTCAGCACCATCGACTACAGCGGTACCTACAGCCCCAACGGCAACTCGTACCTTGCCGTCTACGGCTGGACCAAGAACCCCCTCGTCGAGTACTACGTCGTTGAGAACTTCGGCACCTACGACCCCTCGACTGGCGCCACCAAGCTCGGCAGCGTCACCTCGGACGGCTCCGTCTACAACATCTACAGGACCCAGCGTGTCAACCAGCCTTCCATTGAGGGCACCAGCACCTTCTACCAGTACTGGTCGGTCCGTGTCAACAAGCGCACTGGCGGTTCCGTCAACATGGCGAACCACTTCAACGCCTGGAAGTCGTCCGGCCTCACCCTGGGCACCCACGACTACCAGATCGTGGCCACCGAGGGCTACTTCTCCAGCGGCTCGTCCAGCATTACCGTTGGCTCCTCCGGCTCCACCGGTGGCGGCAACACTGGCGGCGGCAACACCGGCGGTGGCAACACTGGCGGCGGCAACACCGGTGGCGGCTCGACCAACGTAAGCCTTCCATCTCGCGTCCCTTGACATGTTCTTCATGCTAACAAGTCTTCTTCAGTGCTCTGCTAAGTGGGGCCAGTGCGGTGGCCAGGGATGGTCAGGCCCGACCTGCTGCGTGTCTGGCTCGACCTGCAAGGCCTCCAACCAGTGGTACTCTCAGTGCCTGTAAATGCACAAGGTGCAAAGTCAAGCCGGCAGAGCTCCTTCTCAGGAGGCCAAGGTCTGGAGTGTCGGCGGAGTTGAGGACGATGGCACGGATGTGGCGTTCAGGGGTTGACAGATGGGGCAGGTAGTGAAGTGAGGGGAGCATTCATGTACATAGTTACTTCGCATCCATTGGTTGCAGTACAAACACTTTATCGAGGACTCATAGTTGCCCACTAAACCACGCTTCTTGAAGACCACACCAGGCAGTGTACATGATGCGTCACTTGTGGCCCCAGTTCTCTGATACTGACGACTTGCTGTCTCATCACCGCCCTCTGACATGTTGCTGTTCCATCACAGCGAGTCAAGCATGTAAACTAATAAATTTTATCAGTTCTGCCACGTTTGAGTGCCGTTCGAGGTTGATGTAACATTGGGACATGTGTAGTCGATGATGCTTTGATCATCGAGCAGTTCAGGGCTTAAGCAGGGGTCAACCCTCGACACACACAACTCGGCTGGTGTCCAACATTCCAGGACCAGGATCACCGTTCCGACTTCACAGAACTTTAATTGCGCCCATGTTTACAAGTCGGTGCAACAATGTCTTCCTAACCCTTCTGCTTGCATTATCCACAACGATTGCAAGGCGCCCGGCTCCGAAAGGTACCTACTCACACCTGATCTTCACTCAGATGTGGATCGATGTTTAGAAGCACCGGCCAACAGCCTTCTTGGATTTGCCGCGCTTGGCTGCATCCAAGTCAAGCAAACCCCAAGACTCAACGTCGACAAGGTTTCAACAAAGTCCGAGACCGACCCGACCTCGCGGCATTGAGGTTGGGGGCGGGGTCCGCATTTCAGGCTGTGCAACGATTGGTAGGATGTCATCAGAACCAACATCTCATGACGACCTGCAGGGAGCGATCCTCGATTGAGTTGTCTGAGGGCTCAATTGCCGTCGGGATTAAAACAAGTACCGTGGCCATTGACTCCTCCCGTTTAATTACCAAGCACCGATCGCTCCTTTGCCCTACACCACCAACACCGTGACTCTCCTGTTGTCCGCCGTCGAGTTGCCAGCGGAACAGACGTCGAATGCTACACAATGGCAGCCGATTTTCCCCGTCTCCCGCCCTCAGGCATCAAAGTCATCGTCGTTGGGGCGGGCTTCGCGGGCCTCGCGGCGGCCATCGAGTGCGACCGCAAGGGCCATTCGGTCACCCTCTTCGAAAAGGTCGACGATATCGAGGAAATCACGCGCATCGGCGACATCATCAGCTTCGACCCCAATGGCTCCAAGGCCTTCGAGCGCTGGCCGGGCGTCGTCGACGAGATGGAGGCCATCGCCCGCCAGACCTCCTGGCTCGACCTGTTCCACCACGAGGGCAAGTTCGTGACGCGCCAGTCGTTTGCACACGAGAAGGAGTGGGGGCGGAGGATCAACGGCCACCGCGGGCAGCTCCACAGCATCATCTATCGCCACGCCGTCGCGAGAGGGATTGATATCCGGCTGGGGTCGCGGGTGGAGGACTACTTTGAGACGGACTATCCCCCGCAGGCGGGCGTGGTCGTCAACGGGGAGCGGTTCGCGGGCGACGTCGTCATTGCTGCCGAGGGCGTGCGGTCGCGCGGGAGGAAGATCGTGCTGGGATCGGAGGAGAACCCCAAGTCGTCGGGGTATGCGGTGTACCGGGCCTGGTTTCCAGCGGACCGGATCAGAGACAACCCGGTGATTCGGCACTTGGTGGTGGACGGGGACTCGCACCAGGGGTTTATTGGGCCCGACATCCACTTTCTCGCGTCGAGCATCAAGAATGGAACCGAGGTGAACTGGGTATTTACACATATTGACGACGGGAACATCGAGGAGAGCTGGCAGTTTCCGGGCAAGCCAGAGGAGGCGCTCAAGTATCTCGAGGGCTGGTGCCCGGTCGTGCATGAACTGGTCAAGGCAACCCCTGAAGGGAGGCTCATCGACCACAAGCTCGTCTACCGCGACCCGCTCCCAACCTTCATCTCGCCCAAGGCTCGCATTACCCTGATAGGGGACTCGGCCCACCCCTTCCTCCCAACGTCTATCCAGGGTGCGAGCCAGTCTATCGAGGATGGCGTGGTACTGGCAACATGTCTGGAGCTGAGTGGGAGGAAGAACATACCCACGGCGCTGCGGGCGTACGAGAAGCTGCGGTACGAGAGAGTGCACCGCGCGCAGGCGATGGGTCCGCAGACGAGAGAGCGGTGGCACAAGGCTGATTGGAGCAAGGTGTGGAAGAATCCCGAAATGATCCACTTGGTCAGAGAGACGTGGTTATTGAACTTTGACGCTGAACGCGATGCGTATGAGAGGTATGCGCAGGTCGTCGCGGAGTTGGAGCGTGTGAAGGCTCGGCTGTAGCCTCATTCATGAACAAGATCATGGGGCCTGAAACCATAGAGATCCGGCAGACTGTAAATCTTAGAGTGTTCAGTGAGGTACGGCAGCAAACGTATTACTCTGTCGTCTCCCTCTCTGTCATGATGCTCGTGGCACGAAGGTAATCTGCAATCCTCTGCTCAAAGATTCCCTCCCTGACCAGCTCCTCCGACGACTCGACCACCCAAGTCTGGCAGTTCCTCTGTGTGATTCTCATCACTCTGCCACCCTACACTGAATCAGCATCGCATCCAACCATTCACCTCAGAACTCAAACATACCTCTCCCCCCTTCCCATCACCCACCGCCCTCAATGTCTTCCCCGGCGCCGGTACCCTAAACAACACCCTTTCAAACTCACACCTCGCCACCACCTCCACCACTTCCTCGACATCCCCATCACCACCATCATTGCCACCAAATACCCCCTCAACCGGCTCAAACAACTCCCGCCTCACCCATCCCAACTTCACTCTCCGCCAACTCACGCTCGACCCCTGACCCTCCCTGTCGCCTAATCGCTCCACACTCAAACTCCAACCCCTCTTGACCTCCAGCCAGAACCCGGCTCTCACGTCCCCGGCCGCTTGAATCACCACGCCGACGTCCCCGCTCGGCTCCGTGGGGGATGTGATGAAGTATTCCCAGTGGTCGGCGAAGGGCCAGCCGTTGTAGATGAGCAGGGATACGAGGACGGAGTTGGGGGGCCCGATGGGGGGGACGCCTGGTTCTGAGGTGAGGTCTGGGCGTTTGGCGCGGCTGGTTGGGGGTGCAAGGAGTGTGAGCGG
>Ga0247823_10001352_pt1 | contig 20440 bp, 10 predicted proteins | sample 13C_PalmiticAcid_2_FD_192426 | JGI IMG/M metagenome (GOLD analysis project Ga0247823, IMG submission 192426) | Soil microbial communities from agricultural site in Penn Yan, New York, United States - 13C_PalmiticAcid_Day30 | ecosystem: Environmental > Terrestrial > Soil > Agricultural land... | reverse complement strand
ATTGAAGAGGCAGCGGACATGCTCGCCGTCCGCGATGCGGTCGAAGGCAAGCAGGTCGCCGTCGGTGATCCAGCGCGCGTCGCGGCCGAGGCGCAGCGCCGGGTGCGCAGTGCGCAGCGCGACGAGCTGGCGGGTGAGACTGAGAAGCGACGCGGGATCGGCCTGTTGCCGGTCGACCGCGAGTGCGTCGTGGCTGGAGCCGAGCGGCAACCACGGATCGGCGCTCGAAAAACCCGCATGCGCTTCGCCCGCAGCCCACGGCAGCGGGGTGCGCGCACCGTCGCGCGACAGCGTCAGCGGCCAGTTCTTGAGCGCCTCGGGATCCTTCACCAGCTCGAACGGGATCTCGACCTGATCGAGCCCCAGCTCCTCGCCATTATAGAGGATGATATTGCCGCGCAGCGCGCAGAGCAGCGCCATCTTCATCCGGGCGTAGGCCGCCGCGTCGACGCCCTCGGGGGTCCAGCGCGACACCGCACGCGGCGCGTCGTGATTTTCGAACGCCCAGCTCGGCCAGCCGAGCCCCGGCGTGTCGGGCCATTGCTCGGCCGCCTCGCGCACCAGTTGCGGCGTCAGCCGGTCGGCATAGAGGAAGTCGAAGCCATAGGCGCTGTTCAGGCGGCCTTCACCCGCGGTGAACAGCTTCATCTCGCGCACCGCATCGTCACCGCCGACCTCGGCCACCGTGAAGCTGCCCGGATATTGATCGGTCAGCGCACGGATGCGTTCGAGGAAGAGCGGGATGTCGGGGTGCGACTGGTTATGGATCTTCTGCTGGAAATCGAACGGCCGGGTGCGAACCTTGTTCGACGGCGGCGCGGGCGGATTGTCGCGCAGTTCGGGATCGTGCATCGAGAAGTTGATCGCATCGATGCGAAAGCCGTCGACGCCGCGGTCGAGCCAGAAGCGGACGACGCCGAGCAGCGCGTTCTGCACCTCCGGATTATGGACGTTGAGCTGCGGCTGCGACCCCAGGAAATTATGCATATAATATTGGCCGCGCCGCGCGTCCCACGTCCACGCCGGGCCGCCGAACACCGACTGCCAGTTGGTCGGCGGCGAGCCGTCGGGCTTGGCATCGGCCCAGACATACCAGTCGGCCTTGTCATTCTCCTTGCTCGCGCGGCTTTCCGCGAACCACGCGTGGCGATCGGATGTGTGCGCAAAGACGAGGTCGGTCGTGACCTTCAGCCCCAAGGCATGCGCGCGCGCGACCAGCGCGTCGAAATCGGCGAGCGTCCCGAAGATCGGGTCGACCCCGCAATAGTCGGAGATGTCGTAACCGAAATCGTCCATCGGCGAGGGATAGAAAGGCGACAGCCAGATCGCATCGACGCCGAGCGCGGCGACATAGTCGAGACGCGCTGTGATGCCGGCAAGGTCACCGATCCCGTCGCCGTTGGAATCGGCGAAGCTGCGCGGGTAGATTTGATAGATGGTCGCGCCCTTCCACCATGGCGTCGCCGCGGTGGTCGGGGTCGGGTCCTGAACGAGGGGCTGGTTGGTCGTCACGCGTGCTTTTCGCTTATTCGCTGGCCTGGCAGATGATCGTGCCGAAGGCGGGGAGAGAAAGATGGAGACTGCCCGGCGCGGTGGGTGCCGCGGGGCAGTCGCCGTGGAGCGCGGTAAAGCCCGCGCTTTTCATATCGATGGCAATATTCGCCGACAATGACTCCGCCGAGGTGTTGAACGCGAGCAACACTTCGCGCCCCGTGTCGGGATCGAAACGCGAAACGGCGAGCAGGCCGGGCTTTTCGGAAAAGGCCCGAACCTTCGTCGCGCCGCGCATCAGTGCCGGGGTCTTGCGGCGGATTTCGGAAAGCGCCGCGATATGCCGATAGAGCGGATGCGCGGGATCGAAGTTCGCGGTGGCGGTCGTCGCGTCGCTGCCGATCAGGTCGTTGTCGTTATAGGCCGCGACTTTCGACGCAAACATGTCCTCGCGCGCGAGTTGATCCTTGTCGTCCGACACGAACCCCTGTTCATCGCCATAATAGATCGTCGGCACGCCGCGTAGCGTCAGCAGCATCGAATGGCCGAGCATCACCCGATGAAGCAGCTCGGGTTCGCCCACCCCCAAGTTCGCCTGTTTAACAAACATCGCAAAACGGCCCATGTCGTGATTGCCGAGGAAGGTCGGAAGCTGCCCCGCCGCCCCTGCCCCGCCCTTGTAGAGCGTGTCGCCGTCGAACAGCTTCGCGAACTGGTCGGTACCCTTCGTCTCGCTCACCGCGTCGATCGCCGCGCGCGCGAAACCGAAGTCGAGCACCGCGGGCAGCCCCGCCGCATGCGTGTACCAGGCGAGCGCCCCCGGATCGACGGCGTCGACATAGACTTCGCCGAAGATGTGGAAATTGGGAATGCCGCGCGCCTTCGCGCGCGCCCGCATCGCGGGCACGAAGGCCTGCCAGAATTCGGGGTTCACATGCTTCGCGGTGTCGATGCGGAAGCCGTCGATGCCGAATTCATCGATCCAGCGGCCGTAGATGTCGATGAAGCCTTCAACGACGCGCGGATGCTCGGTCGCGAGATCGTCGAGCCCTGAAAAGTCGCCGTAGAGAGCGGACTCGCCGACCCAGTCGCTGTTGCCGCGATTATGATAATAGATCGGCTCGTTGAGCCACGCAGGCACTTTCACCTTCTCCTCGTCCTTCGGGACGACGGGGGTGTAGGCGAACGCCGGATCGGTCAGCTTCTGCCAGTTGCTCGCGTCGGCGACATGATCGCCGGCAAAGCCCGGATTGATCGGCGCGCCCTTCACCCCGCCGCGCCGCGAATAAGGATAATCGGCAAGGCTACGGTAGCGGAAGCCGCCAGCGGCATCTTCCTTGTAGGTGATCACATCGGCGGTATGGTTGGCGATGATGTCCATATAGACCTTCATCCCGCGCGCGTGCGCCGCGTCGACGAAGGCCTTGAACTCGGCATTGGTGCCGAAATGCGGGTCGACCTGCGTAAAATCGGTGACCCAATAGCCGTGATAACCCGCGCTCTCGTCACCCTTGGGCCCCTGTACGGGCTTGTTCTTGAAGATCGGCGCGAACCAGATCGCGGTCGTGCCCAGGCCCTCGATATAGTCGAGACGTTTCGTCAGCCCCGCAAGGTCGCCGCCGTGGAAGAAGCCTTTGGCTGTCGGGTCGTAACCGGTCTGGAGCCGGTCGCCCTTGAGCCCGCCGCGGTCGTTCTTCGGATCGCCATTCTCGAAGCGGTCGGGGAGGACGAAATAGATGATTTCGTCCTCGGGCGGGCGCTGACGGTAGTCCGCTGCCGGCGCGGCTCCGCTGAGGGTCAGGGCGATGATCGAAGCCAAAAGGCTCATGCGGGCACTCCTGCCGCGCAATGCTGCGCGATAAAATCTTCATGGCCGGGCAGATGCGCGGCGGTGCGCGCGACGATCGTTTCGATGTCGGCGAAAAAGCCCGCCAGTTCGTCGCGCGTGAGCTGGTCGGCCATCGGATGATAGCCATCGGGCATGATATTCTGCCCTGTCAGCACCTGAAACCAGCCGATTTCGATGAATAATTCATCGCCCTCGCGAACGATCTGGCCGTGGCTTTTGAATAGCTCGATCTTGCGCGCCAACGTTTCGGGAATGCCCATCTCGCGGCAGCGGATCCAGAACGGCGCGTCGGTGCGCTGGTTGGCGTGATAATGGAGGATGACGAAATCGCGGATGCGTTCGTAATCGAAACGGACGCGGCGGTTGTAGGCGTCGATATTGGCGGCATCGAAATCGCGCCCCGGAAAATGCGCGAGCAGTTTGGCGATGCCGTTCTGGATCAGGTGGATGCTCGTCGATTCGAGCGGTTCGAGGAATCCCGAAGCGAGCCCGAGCGCAACGACATTGCCGTTCCACGCCTGCTTGCGCATGCCGGTCCGGAAACGCAGCGTTCGCGGATCGGCGAGCGGGCGGCCCTCGACATTGGCGAGCAAGGTCGCGGTCGCTTCATCCTCGCTGATGAAGTCGCTGCAAAAGACATGGCCGTTGCCGGTGCGATGCTGGAGCGGGATCCTCCATTGCCAGCCGGCCTTGTGCGCGATCGCCTGCGTATAGGGCCGCGCGGGGCCGGCATTCTCGCTCGGCACCGCGATCGCGCGGTCGCAGGGGAGCCAGTGAGTCCAGTCCTCGAACCCGGTTTCGAGCGCCTCGCCGATCAGCAGCGCGCGAAAGCCCGAGCAGTCGATGAAAAGCTCGCCCTCGATTGCCGTGCCATTTTCCAGAACGACGGCTTCGACATGGCCGCTTTCGCCATGGCGCCGGACGCTGGCGATCTTGCCTTCGGTCCGTTCGACCCCGGCGGCTTCGGCGACCCTGCGCAGCCAGGCCGCATAAAGCGCGGCGTCGAAATGAAACGCATAGGCAACGCCGTCGAGGCTGGTGTCCGGTATCCGCGGCAGCCGCGCGAAGCGGTTCCCGAGCCCTGCCGTCTCGTTCAGCGAATAATCGCCGAGCCGCCCCGCGACGCCTTCGTTCCGGCCGCGGAGCCAATATTGCTGGAACGGCAGCATGCCGAGGCTGCGGCCGATCTGACCGAAGGCGTGCATATAGGTGTCGCCCACCCGCCCCCAGTCGTGGAACTGGATGCCGAGCTTGAACGTCCCGCCCGTTTCGCGAATGAACTCATTTTCGTCGATGCCGATCAGCGCGTTGAACAGGCGGATCGCGGGGATCGTCGCCTCGCCAACGCCGACGGTGCCGATCTCGTCGCTCTCGACCAGCCGGATCGACAGATTGTCCATCGTCCGGGACAGCGCCGCGGCGGCCATCCAGCCCGCGGTTCCGCCGCCGACGATGACGACCTTCGTGATGCGACCATCGCCCACCCTGCTCAATCCCTCTCTCGTCCGGAAGCGGGCCGGACTTGCCGCCCGGCCCGCGTAACCCGTCAGAACTTATAGGTGATACCGGCCATGAAGTTGCGACCATAATTCTGATAGTCGCGGATCTGGCGCGGATCATTGTTATAGTAGGTCACGAACGGCTCGTTGGTGAGGTTCGACGCCTGCAGCAATATGCCCAGCCCTTCGAGCGCGCCGCTCTGGAAGGTATAGCCGACCTGCGCGTCGACGACGAATTCGCTCTTCGCCATGAACATGTCGCGCGCGAGGCTGATCGTCGAAACCTCGGCGAGGAACTTCGAGCGGTAGCGGCCCGACGCACGCACCTGGAAGCCGTCCTTTTCGAAATAGGCGGTTCCGTTGATGACCCATTTCGACAGGCCGGGCATCGAAATCGGGTCCTCCGTCCCTTCGCGCACACGGCTCTTGGTGTAGGAGGCGCTGCCCAGAACGCCGAAGCCGTCGAGCGACTGGGTGAGGTTCGCGAAGGGCAGCGAGAAGGAGGCTTCGGCGCCGTAGACGCGCCCGGCGTTGCCGTTCAGCCACTGCTTGCTGAGCCCCGCGCGCGTGCCGACCGTGCCGCCGTCGGGAACCTCGAAGTCGGTGAAGTCGAACGGATTGACCTGCCGATAGATGTAATTTTCGAGATATTTGTAGAAGCCGCCGATCGACACATAGCCGCCCTGCCCGAAATATTTCTCGAGCCCGACGTCGACCGTGTCGGCCATCAGCGGACGCAGCCGCGCATTGCCGAGGTCGAGCGACCAGGGCGAGGCGTTGACGTCGGTGTTGTTGCGCCTCGACGTGTCGAAATTGACGCCGCCGCCGGGCTTGAGCTGGTCCATGCGCGCGCGCGCCAGCACGCGGGCGGCGCCAAAGCGCAGGAAGGTGTTGTCGGCAAATTCGACCGACAGGTTCATGCTGGGCAGGATGTCGGTATATTTGGCGCCGTCGGTGACCGGCGTCGATTGCGTCACCCCGCCGACGACCTGCGCATAGAAGCTCGATCCGGTCTGGTCCGAGTGGACGATCTGGACGCCGACATTGCCGCGGATCGGCGTGCTGCCCGCGTCGGCGTCGAAATTCGCCTGGACGAAGCCGGTCAGGACCTTTTCGCGGATCGTATAATCGTTGAAGACGCGCGCCGGATCGAAGCCCGCACCGTCGGTCAGATTATAGTTGCCGTCATTGTAGAAACGCCAGCTGTCGAACGCGACCATGCCGGGGATGCCGATGAAGTCGAGCGACACCGGGTCATAAAGATAGTCGGCGGGCACCGCGGTGTTGGCGGGATAATTTTTGCTCGTCAGCACGAAGCCGCGGTCGTCGAGGCTCTTTTTGCGGTCCGAATAATTGGCGCCGACGCGGATGCTGCTGAGCACGCCATCGAGTTCCTGCGTCGCCTGCAGGCGCAGCGATTTCAGCTGGTCCTTGACGCGCGGGGTGTTGACGAAACCGTCCTGGCAATTGGGTACCGCGCCGCCGCAGCTGTTCCAGCCCTGCGGGTCGGTGATCACGAACAGATTGGGATCGGCATAGTCGAGCGACGGGTCGAACATGATCCCGCCCTTCGGGCGCATCTCGAAGCCGAGCGCGGTTTCGCGCGCGCCGACGCCCTGTCCGCGGCCGGTACCGAGATAGATTTCGAGATTTTCCTCGGTCTTCTTGATCCGCGAATAGCCAAGGTCGAGTTCGAGCGTCAGCTTTTCGTTGGGCTTGAACTGCGTGTTCCAGCCGCCCGCGATGATCGTCGAGTTGCGATGGACGACGTCGTTGCGCATCACCGCCTCGGTGCCCGTCCAGACACCCTTCGTGACCAGACCGTCCTCGATGGTGAAGCCGGGCTGGAGCGTCGAATTGCCCCATGCGAGCGGGAACTCGATTCCGCGCAGGCGCTGCTCGTCCTTGAACTTCGACCAATAGCCGTCGATCGTCGTGTGGAACTTGTCGCTGGGCTCCCATTCGACGACCGCCATCACGCCGTCGCGCTTCAGCTCGTTCGATTTCACATAAGGCTTGGCCCCGCCGATCAGGAAGGCGGTGTTCGTGCCGTCGGTCGCCTCGGGATAGCCCCACGCGTTGAAGCGTTCCTCGGCGGTCGGCGACTGCATGCGCGCATAACCGATCGCCCAGCCGAGCGTGCCGTCTTCATTCTGGTCGATGTACGAGATATTGGCGCGATAACCCTTGTTCGAAATATCGGGGTTGAGCTTGCCGAGGTCGTTGATCTCGAAGCGCGCACCGGCGGCGATCGTACGCTTGCCATACGCCAGCGGACGCACCGTGCGCATATCGATCGTGCCGCCGATCGCCTGCCCGATCAGCGACGCATCGGGGGTCTTGTAGACGATCGCACCGTTCAGCAGCTCCGACGGATACTGGTCGAGCTCGACGCCGCGGTTGTTGCTCGCCGAAACCTGTTCGCGGCCGTTGAGCAGGGTCGTGGTGAAGTCGGGGGCAAGACCGCGGATCGACACGACATTGGCGCGGCCGTCGAGGCGCTGCGTCGCAAGGCCCGGGAGGCGCGACAGCGATTCGGCGATCGACAGGTCGGGCAGCTTGCCGATGTCTTCGGCTGAAACGACCTCGACGATCGAGGTGCTGTTCTTCTTTGCCTGGACCGAATTGTTGATCGCGCCGCGAATACCACTGACGACGATCTCGCCTTCGGCGGGCGCCTCGTCGACCGGCGCGGTGCCGGCATCCTGCGCCATCGCGGCGCCGGGCAGCAAGAAGGTCAAGGCAAGACCGAGCGCGATGGCGCTGGCACCGCGGTTCAGATTGGTCGGCATGGTCATAGTGGCTCCCCTGGCACGGACGGGTGGTCTTGACCCATGCACCGGGAGGGGACGCGGCGCGTCCGTCAGGCTCCTCTCCAGCACGTGGGCTTTCCCATCTTGAGCCTCGCAATTGAAACCAATCACGCCGCGCCGCCATAGGGTATACGTATACGCATAATATGCAGGCGCACGGACTGTCGCAGAAATGCAACGGATTCCGCCCCGAAAACCACGGCACTCCGCGCTGTGCAAATTCTTGGCATAGACCTGACCAATCGCTAATCTCCGACGTCGGCGGCGGCCATCGACAAGACCGCAGCGTCAGGGAGAGAGACATGGGGCGCCAGCCCTCGGCCAAGCCGACGAGTTTCGACATCGCCTATCTCGCGGGCGTCTCGCAGCCCACGGTGTCGCGCGCGCTGCGCGGCAGCAAGTCGGTCAGCGCTGCGACGCGCGCGAACATCGAACGCATCGCGCGCGAGCTCAACTACACGGTCGACAAGAACGCCTCGAGCCTGCGGTCGCAGCGCACCCACACGCTCGCCCTGCTCTTCTTCGAGGATCCGAACCCCGACGAATCGATGATCAACCCCTTCTTCCTGTCGATGCTGGGGTCGATCACGCGCGAATGCGCGCGGCGCGGTTACGACCTGCTGATCAGTTTTCAGCAGATGCACAATGACTGGCACGTCACCTATCAGGACAGCCACCGGTCCGACGGCATCATCCTGCTCGGTTATGGCGACTATCAACTCTATCTCACCAAGCTCGAGCATCTGGTCGAGATGGGGACCAAGTTCGTGCGCTGGGGATCGGTATCCGAGGACGGGATCGGCCTCACCGTCGGGTCGGACAATGTCGGCGCGGGCGAACAGGCGGGCGCGCATCTGGTCGAGATCGGGCGGCGGAAGATCGCTTTCCTCGGCGACGCCTCGGACCATGCGCCCGAATTCCAGGATCGCTACAACGGTCTCTGCCGCGCAATGCGCGCCGCGGGTCTCGAGCCCGACCCGATGCTGCAGCGCGACGCGGTGTCGTCGGAGGATTCGGGCTACGCCGCCGCACGGTCGCTGATCGAAAGCGGCCAGCCTTTCGACGCGGTTTTCGCGGCGAGCGATCTGATCGCCATCGGCGCGATGCGCGCGCTGTCCGAAGCCGGCCTCCGGCTGCCGCACGACGTCGCGATCATCGGCTTCGACGATATTCCCGCCGCCAGCCTGACCACGCCGACGCTGACCACGCTCATGCAGGACATGAAGGGCGCGGGAAGCTTGCTCGTCGATGCACTGCTCGCGCGCATCGACGACCGTCCCGTTGAGCAGCGGATATTGCCGGCTCGGCTGATCCGGCGCCAGAGCACGGCGGTCTGACACCAACGTATTCGTATACGTAACCGCGCCGCGCTTGCCCTGCCCCGCACGCCCTGCAACACCCGGCCCAAAGCGAGCCGCGACAACGGCCGCAAGGGGAGACGCATGATGGAAAAGCCGAAGCAGGGCTTTGCCGGCCTATGGAATATCAGCTTCGGCTTTTTCGGCATCCAGATCGGCTTCGCGCTGCAAAATGCGAATATGAGCCGGATTTTCCAGTCGTTGGGCGAAGATATCGAACGCCTCCCCGGCCTGTGGATCGCCGCGCCGCTGACCGGCCTGCTCGTCCAGCCGATCATCGGGCATATGAGCGACCGCACCTGGCTCGGCCGGCTCGGACGCCGCCGCCCCTATTTCCTCGCCGGCGCGATCCTCGCCGCGATCGCCTTGTTCGTGATGCCTGAAAGCCCCGCGATCTGGTTCGCCGCGATGATGCTGTGGATCCTCGACGCCTCGCTCAACATCTCGATGGAGCCGTTTCGGGCGTTCGTCGGCGACATGCTGCGCAAGGACCAGCACAGCGTCGGCTATGCCGTGCAGACCGCCTTCATCGGCGCGGGCGCGGTCGTCGGATCGCTTTTCCCGACGCTGATGGAGGCAATGGGCGTCGCCAATGTCGCACCGCCGGGGCAGATTCCCGATACGGTCCGCTATGCCTTCTGGTTCGGCGGGATCGCACTGTTCCTTGCGGTATTGTGGACCGTCGTCACCACCGACGAATATAGCCCCGAACAGATGGCGTCGTTCGAAGCCGGATCGCCCGGAGACGCGCCCCCGGTCCGCGCGCTCGCATCGCACAGCTATGGCGCCAGCATGCTCTGGATCGGCGCGGGACTGCTTGTCCTCCTCGTCCAGCATCATTTCGCGCTGCTTCGCGAAGTGCTGCTGCTCGGCGCGCTGCTCATCGGTTACGGTCTCGCGAGCATCATCGCGATCGCGCTGGCGCGCCGCGGCAACGACACGAATATGCTGTCGAGCATCGTCGGCGATTTTGCTGGCATGCCGCCGCTGATGAAGCGCCTCGCGCTCGTGCAATTCTTCAGCTGGTCGGCGCTGTTCATCATGTGGATCAACACCACCCCGATCGTCGCCCAATATCATTTCGGAACGACCGATGCCGCCAGCGCGGCCTATCAGGAAGCGGGCAACTGGGTCGGCCAATTGTTCGCGATCTACAACGGCGTCGCCGCAATCGCGGCGCTGACCTTGCTCCCATGGCTCGCCCGCCGCCTCGGACAGGCGCGCACGCACATGGTCGGCCTCGCGTGCGGCGCGGCGGGATATGCCAGCTTCTTCGTGCTGCGCGATCCGTCGCACCTGATCGTCAGCGAAATCTTCATCGGCATTTTCTGGGCGTCGGTGCTTGCGATGCCCTATGCGATCCTCGCCTCCAGCCTGCCGCAAGCGAAGCTCGGCATCTATATGGGGCTTTTCAATGTCTTCGTCGTCGTTCCGCAATTGCTCGTCGCGACCGTGATGGGCTCGATCATGACATCGCTGTTCCCGGGCGAGCCCATCTATACGATGGCGTTCGCCGCCTTTGCACTACTGCTTGCAATCGCTGCGATGACCCGGGTCAACCCGCCGCCCCCGGCCGAAGCCCGCCAAGGCTGACGATCCTCGCTCATCCCGGCCACGGCCGATTATATATCTCTGTCGGCCCCGGATATTCGCTGCCATCGTCCTTGCCGACCTCGCGCGCGATCAGCGCGTTCACCATCGCATTGAGGCGCGCCATATTGCGTCGCTGCCCGGGCTGCGCGGCGAGATTGACGATCTCGTCGGGATCGGTCTGCGTGTCGTAGAGTTCGAGGTCGTTGTTCGCCGACAATTCGGCCCAGTTTTGCGGTTGCCGGTGATGCGCGGGCGCGAAATAGCGCGCGAACTTCCAGCGGCCGTCGTGCACGCCGCGGTGCAGCCGCCGGCGCGAGAGGTCGAAACGATCGGTGAAGGGCGCGGTTGCGGGCTGTCCCGCCTTCGGCGCCCAGCCATAGGCCACGGCATAGTTGAACAAATGCCCCCGAACGTCGCGTTCGGTGCGCGCGTCGGCGTCGGTCAGCAGCGGCGTCACGTCGACGCCGGGCAAATCCGGAAAATGCTCCTTCCGCCAGCCCGCACCCTTCCCGCCGAGCGCGAGCAGGGTCGGCGCGATGTCGACCGCGCTCATCAGGCGGCGCGAGCGGCGTCCGCCCGCGGCATCGGGATGGACGATGATCATCGGCACATTGGTCTCCTCGCGGTAGATCGTGCCGCCCTTTTGCCGCATGCCGTGCGCGCCTGCCCTTTCGCCATGGTCGGCGGTATAGACGATGATTGTATTCTCGAGCTGGCCGCTCGTCTCGAGCGCCCACAGCAACTGGCCGATCCGCCGGTCGACGTCGCGGATGCAATTGTAATAATAATTGCGGAAGCGGCGCCACGACGCCTCGTCGCCCAAATCCATCGCGCCATAGGTGCGGATGTTCGACGCGGCGATACCGCGATGCGCCTCGGGCTTTCCGCTCAGATCGTCGCGGTAAAAACTGTCGGGCAGCTCGAAGCCATTATCCTCGGCATAGAGCGGGTCGCCCGGCTCGCGGCGGAGCGGCCCCAGAAGATAGGGGTGCGCGCGCGTCCCGGTCTGCTTGCCCGTCGCATCATAGAACATGATGTCGTGCGGGTTGAGCAGGCCGACCACCATGAACCACGGTTTGCCCGCCGCCTTGTCCTGCCCCTTGAAATCGAGAATGCTGCGCGAGGCATCGGCGGCGATATACTGGTCGTGCCGATACCCGTCCCACGTCAGGCCGACCGCCTCGCCGTCGAAGCCGTAATCGTCGAACCCGTAGGCGTCCATGGCATGTTCGGTGGCCGGGTAGATCATGCCCGACACCTGGTTCCAGTTCCGCTTTTCGTTGATCGGCGAAAGATGCCATTTGCCCTTGTAGCTGGTGTAATAGCCCGCCGCGCGCATCATATGGCCGAGCGTCGGCAGATCGGTCGGCAGCACCGGATCGTCGGCGCCGCTCGAGTTCAGATAGATGCCCGTGCGCTGGGTATGATGCCCGGTGAAGATCGTCGAGCGCGACGGGCTGCACGGCGTCGTCTGGACATGGTAATTTTCGACGAGCAGCCCGCGCGCCATCAGTTCGCGGTGCCCCGGCAGCTTTTCGAGCAGCCCTTTCGGAAAACTCGCGATACTCTGTTCCTGATCGGTGACGATCATCAGGATGTTGAGCTTGCGCCCGTCCACGGCGGACACATCTGCCCGCGCGCCCGACGCTGCAAGCGCTCCGGCGCCGCCCAGGCCGCCTACGAATGTGCGGCGGTCAACAGTCCAAACCATCTCGGGGCCTTTCCATGTTCGATCGATGCCGTGCCTAGAAGCGCAGCACGGCTTCCAGATTGACCGTCCGCGGCGCGTTGATCATCACGACATGGCTGTTCCCGCCGAGCAGCGGCGTGTTGATCGCCTGGCTGAAGGTTACCTTGTTCGTGAGATTGCGCCCGACGAGCGCAAGTTCCCACGCGCCATCTTCCTTGCGGATCGCGAGGCGCGCGTCGACCTTCGCATAACCGGATTGCGCGTTGAGCGGGTTCATGTCGCCCTGCAGATAGGATTTCGACGTGTAATCGGCGGCGCCGCGGGCGCTGACGATCAGGTCGTCGCTCACCGGCACATCGAACTGCACATATCCCGATGCCTTCCATTCGGGCGCGCGGGTCAGGCGCACGCCGGACAGGTTGTTCGTCGCAGGCGTACAGGTTGCCGGCGCGTCATAGAGGCAGGGCCCGCCCGGATAATCGTTATATTTCGCGTCGAGATACGCCCCCGTCGCACCCAGACTGACGATCGAACTCGGCCGGTAGCGCGCCTCGACCTCGACGCCCTGCGCGGTGGCCTTCGCGGCGTTGCCGGTGATGAAGGCGGTGCCGTTGTACGACGACACCTGCAGATTGGCGAAGCGCGTGCGGAACAGCGCGATGTCGAGGTCGAGCCTGCGGTCGAACAGCCGCATCTTCGTGCCGAGCTCCCATGCGCGCGCGCGTTCGTCGTCGAAGTCGAACCGGCCGTTGTTGTTGCGGATATTGTAGAGCAGCAGCCCGTCGTTCGACAGGAAGCCCCCGCCCTTCGTGCCCGTCGCATAGCTGACATAGGCCGATACCGCCGGGCTGAATTCGTAGCGGAGGCGGAGCGAATAATCCCACAGCTTCTCGGTGCGGCTGCCGCTGATGTCGAAATCGAGATTGTTCGCGGGGATGCGCGGTCCGACATTGGTGCTCGTTCCGCGCGCATCCTTCTTTTCATGGCTGTAGCGCAGGCTGCCGCTGAACGTCAGCGCGTCGGTCAGTTCGGCCTCGACGATCGCGAAGGGCGACAGCGACCACGACGTCTGGCTGAAGCCGCGTACGCCTTCGGCCTGCGGCAGCGTCGTGCCCACCAGATTGCCGTTGTAGCTCACGAGCTGCAGAATATCGAGGTCGGCGTCGGTATAGGTCGCACCGAACGCCAGATTGATCCCCGCGGCGACATCGCGCGACACGCGCAGCTCCTGGAAGAACTGGCTGCTCTCTTCGGCCTGCAGCGTGTTGAGCAGGTTGATCGGGCCGGGAATGGTGTTGAACGTGCGCTCCGAATCCACCGCCTGATAGGCCGTGATCGAAGTGACCGACCAGTCGCCCGGGGTCCAGTTCATCGTCATCGCGCCGGTGCGCGATTTGGTGACGTCATATTCCTTGGGAAAGCCGCGGCTGAACCGCCAGAAACCGGGCTTGTCCTGCGCGTCCGGGCCACCGCTGGCATTGCGGATGACGTTGCACAGGTTGCAGTTCGGATTGCCGATATTGTTGTAGACGGCATTCGATCCGTTGATCTCGTTCCGGAACCCCTCGACTTTCAGCAGCACTTCGAAATCGTCGCTCGGCTCCCACAGCAATTGCGCGCGCCCCGAGCGGTATTTCGAGCCATTGTCGTCGAAACCCGTCAGCCGGTTTTCGATATAGCCGTCGGCCTGTCCGGCGCCGCCGCTCAACCGGACGCTCAGCGTGTCGCTGATCGGTCCCGACAGATAGCCGCTGAAATTCATGCCGCCTTCGGCGAGTTCGGTGCCGGCACGAAACTCGGCCTCGAAATCGCGCGTCGGGCGGCGCGTCACCATGCTGATCGCACCGGCATTGGTGTTCTTGCCGAACAGCGCCCCCTGCGGTCCGCGCACGACCTCGATGCGCTCGACGTCGAGGAACGGCACCTGCAACGAGCGCGCGCGGCTGGAATAGACGCCGTCGACGAACAGCCCGACCGATTGCTCGAACGCCAGATTGTTCGCGCCCGATCCGAGCCCGCGGATGGTGATCGCGTAATTGCCGTTGGTGTTGTCGATCTGGAGGTTGGGAACCGACGACTGGAGGTCGGTAAACAGGCGCTGCCCCTGCTGCTCGATCGCGGCACCCGTCACGACACCGACCGAAATCGGCACTTCCTGAAGCGTTTGCGGGCGACGCGAGGCGGTGACGATGATGTCCTGGCTGCCCGCCGCATCGGTCGCCCCGGCCGCTTCGAGCTCCTGCGCCGCCGCCGGATAGGCAACCGCGATCATCAAGCTTCCGGTGGCGAGCGCCGTCAAGGCCCGGTGGTGGCGTGTCATCCCTCTCTCCCATGTTCGCGGCGGCGTCCCCGGAGGCGCTTTTCAGCGCCCTCGACTCCGCGGCCTCCCATATTATGTATCAAGTGATATATTTTGAAATGACCGAAATCAATAGTATTCTAAGTATTTTTTCGCGGGCACCGAAATCCCGATATTCCGCCGGAAATCGGATGTTTGCCAACCCGTGGGCATTTGCGTTACGCACGTCGGGTTCGTTGCAGCGAAGGGCTTTGAGGTCGATCATGACGATGGGAGATTCGGTCGAAGGGCCCGTTGGACAGCCCGGAAGAGACGCGGTGTCGAACGCGTCGCGCAAGGGCGACCAGTCGCGCCAGCGCATCCTGGATGCGGCGCTGATCGAGTTCGGCGCGGCGGGTTTCAAATCCGCAACCACGCGCCGCATCGCCGAACGGGCGAATACGACGCTTCCGCCGCTGAACTATTATTTCGGCAGCAAGGAGGGGTTATATCGCGCGTGCGCCGCGGAAATAGTCGAGCGTTTCGAACGCGCGAACCATGACGCCGTGGCCGCGGCAAGGCGGACCATCGAGGCGGCATCGGGGCCCGAAGAGGCGCGCGGCGCGCTCAAGACGCTGATGGCCGCATCGGTGGAACTGATATTGGGTAACGAGACCTATGGCCTCGGCAGCGGAATCATCGCGCGCGAACTTGCCGAGCCGGGCCCGGCCTTTGACATATTCTACGATCGCCTGTGGCTGCCCGGCATCGAACGCAACGCGCGGCTGATATCGCGGATCAAGTCGGAGCCCGAAGTGTCGGCCGAATCGCGCGTGCAATCGATCTTGCTCGTATCGAGCATCCCGTCGTTCCATACCCGGAGGATCGTCGCGCAAAAGGCTATGGGCTGGTCGGCAATCGGCGCCGCGGAACTGGCTCTTGTCACAAAAACCCTGCATCTCCAGATCGACCGGATCTAGGCTCGATGCGGGCCAGCGAAAAGCCGCTGGTTCGATGTACGATCAGGGAGATGGTGGCAGGGCTTGAATAGAACCAGAAAATTCTTGATTTTAATTTCAGTACTTAGCTGTCTCGCTTCAAATTCTACCCCCACATATCCCCCCACATTTTGACAAAGGTGGGAAGTGAATATCGAACCGCGGTTTGGCATCGGCTCGAAAATGGAAGTCTGTAAACCAGACAACGTCCGGGCTGGCACGACAAATTGATTCGGCAAGGCAAGCAGGCTTCCACGAGCATCCGACATCAATTCGAACTGCACTGACGTGCCCCCCAGCTTTCCTCCAGCCGGGATTAGAGCCCAGCAGTCTGAAAGCAGCGATCCCGGCCGACCCTCACTTATCGGGCTGCCTTCATGCGGAGTTGCTCGAACGAGGCGTTCCCGATCGGATATTCAGCCCAAGAGCCGAAATCATAATGCCACCATTCCTCGGGATAGACGGCGAAGCCCTGGGCCTCCATCGCCGATCGCAACACCTCGCGCAGCCAGCGCTGATGATCCGACCCGCCGACGAAATTGGAATAGGATCGATCTGAGAATTCATCATACCGCCCGGTCGTCACCACCGGCTTGCCGGTGGTGAGCGAATAGAGCGTCAGATCGATCGCCGCACCGCGATTGTGCCGTGACCCTTGCGTGGGGTCGGCGACGAACTGGCGGCTGGTCGGCGGCGTCGCGTCCCAGAACATTTTTGTCACGAACCAAGGTCGATAGGCGTCGTGAACCAGCAGACCATAGCCGCGCGCGTGTAGCCGTGCGTTCGCCCGCGCAACCGCCTCGGCGGCGGGGCGCTGCATATAAGCCGCGGCGCTCTCATACACCGGCAAGCCAATGAAATTGGTGTCAGCGGCATAGCGGATATCCAGCTTGATGGTGGGGTCAATCGCCTGCAAGGCAACGAGGTCGGACTTGCGGAGCCGAGGCGCTTCGACTGGCGGGCTCGCAGCGAGAGCCGCGTCGCGCAGAGTGCTTATGTCTCCATTGATTCCCTCGCGAACACGCGCCTGCACATCGGCCCCGAAATCGCGTCGTGGCCAGCGGATGCCGCCAAGAAGAAGCGCGACCGGCTGACGATCAGCGCCACGCTCCACGCGAAGTGTTTCCAGTGGATAAAGGCCGCGGTCGCTCGGAAATGCATATTCATCGGTGCCCATCTTGCGGAGCGGACGATAATCAACCCATTCGATCCGGACATAGGGCTGACCGTCGCGCTCGTAGATGCGCAGCACGTTGTGCGCCCAGCCATATTCGCCGATCAACGCCGCCAGATCGGCGTTGGGCAGCGGCGGTTCGGGCTGCGTCTGGCGCGTGAAGCGCTTGCCGTCGAGCTCAAGCCAGCTTCCGTCGGGCGCAAAGGCAAGCCGCTCGTCGCGCGCCTGCGCATCGTCGATCAGATAATGGTCGCCGATCCGGCGCACCATGCCCACCGTCTCGGGACCATCGACCGCGAGCTGCCCGGCATAGACGCGCGCGCCGACGCTGGCATGGCCATCGCTGAACCAACCCGACAGGCGCTTCGCCTCATCGCCGTTCACCGGAGACCCGAGTTGGTAAGGCGCGACCGGCTTGCCGGCTGCTGCGTCACGCCATGCCTGCAGCGCGTAACGCGCAATCCTGCCCGAACTCACACCCGAATCGACCGTGCTAAACACAATCACGCCGATCCCCGCCTCGGGCAGCAGCTGCAGTTCCGTCGCGAAGCCGTAGACCGCGCCCGAATGCCCGACCATCCGCGCGCCGTCGAGATCGCTGACGACGAAGCCGAGCCCGAAATTGCGTGAGGCGTTATTGGCTGGATATTGGACGCGCCACATTTCATCGATCGTCGCGGGTTTGAGCAGCAGCGCGCCGCGATCAAGCATCGCCGTCGCGAAGCGACCGAGATCACCGGCCGTCGTGTAGAGGTTGCCCGCCGCCGGCGTGCCAAGATCGAACGGCACCGCCGCGAAGCGCGGGCCGTCGAACGACGCCATCTCGGCATAGGCGAGCCGATCCTTCACCGGCGCAAGCGTCATGCTGCTCGCCGACATACCGAGCGGCGCCAGCACAAGATCGCGCACCGCCTGGTCATAGGGCTTGCCGGTAACAGTGGCGAGCACCTCGCCGATCACGGCGACTCCGGCATTGGAATATTTGGTGATCGCGCCGGGCTTCGCAACAAGCATCGTGTCGTTGAGGCTCAGCACGGTGTCAGCCTGCCCCTTGTCGTCGGTATCGAAATAATGCCCGCGCGGCGGCTCGCGGACGAGACCCGAACGGTGCGTCATCAATTGGCGCAGAGTGATGGCACCGCCGAAAGGATTTCGGGGATGAAAGCTCGGCAAGTAACGTGTGACAGGCGCGTCAAGATCAATCCTGCCAGCCTCGACCAAGCGCATGATCGCAACGTCCGTGAACAGCTTGGAGACCGAGCCGGCACGATAGACGGTGTCGGCGGTGACCGGTTGCCTCCGATCGGCGTCCGCGAAGCCCCATGCTTGCGACCAGATCAGACCGTTCCGATCGACTAGCGCGACCGCGACCGACGGCACCGCCTTCGCACTCATCTCCGCCTGCACCGCAGCCGCGATGGCGGCCTCAGCTCCAGGCGCCGCTTGCGCCATTCCGCTCACCGTCATGCCGATCACGAACAGGAGACAGTTCAGGAGCGAGCGGATCATGAAATCCCCTTTCGAGACGAGCGCGGACTTGCCCCGCGCTGGTTTGAGACGATGACTCAGACGCCGCCGAGTGTGAAATAATCATAGGCGGTGCGGGCGATATCGGCGATCACGCGCTCTTGTATCGCGGTGCCCTTGGTGTCGCCCTTGATAAACACAGCGATCACGAACTTGCGGCCATCGGGCAAGGTCACCAAGCCGACATCGTTGGCGATACTGCTGATGGTGCCGGTCTTGTGCGCGACGACCGTTCCCAGCGGCAGCAAGCCTTTCAGCCGGTTCGCGCCGGTCTCACACCGCTCCATAATCTCTAGCAGGATCTTGGTACTAGCGGGGCTGAGCGCCTTGTTCGAATGTATTGCAAGCAATAGCTGAGCCATCGCCTCGGGCGTACTGCTATCACGCGGGTCGGCATTGAACGCCGCATTGGGTACGCGCTTCTCATCGCGCTCAGCCTTGGACGGGTCGGCTGCGAACGCAGCTTCGACGTTCTCGCTGAACGTGCCGGGCCCGGGCGTGATTTCCAACATCCTGTAAAGAAGGTGGGCGGTGTCGGCTTCGACCCTCTGACCCGTAATCCCAAGCTTGCGGAGCCAAGCGGTCACCGCCGCCGGACCACCGGCTTGGGCCGTCAGCACATCGGTGGCGCTATTATCGCTGCGAGTCAGCATCAACTCGAGCAAATTATAGACCGACAGGGATATGCCGGGGTGCGGAAGTTGTTCTGCGATTCCGGCCGAGCTTACGATCATTGCCGGATCGACGGCGACCATTTGGTCCAGCGCAAGTTCGCCGCGATCGATGCGCGAAAAGATTGCACCAGCGACCGCAATCTTGAACGTGCTCGCCATCGGGAATGTGACTCCCGAATTAAGCGTGGTGACCGGGCCGCCATCAGCGCGCTGAATCGCGACGCCGACCGTCCCATCGGTTTGCCTGGATAGGTGCGCGATTGCCGCCGCAAGCCGATCGCGCGCCGTGGCCGCATCTGTCGAACTTGCGGCGGCCGGGGTCTTCGCGGCGGCCGCAAGCGGCACGGCGCCGAGGACGACCGCCGCCGCCAAGGTGATCACATGAGCAACGGAGCGCGTCATCGCAATATTCTCCTAGAAGTTGAAGCGAATGCCGGCCGTAAACTGGCGCCCGATCACGTCGAACAATTGGCGGGGCGCGGCATATTCGTCATAGCCGGTGATCGGCGGCATTTTGTTCAGCGCGTTTAAAATTGCCCCGAACACGGCCACCCGGCCCTCGCCTCCCGGCCGGTACACGGTCACTTCACCGGCAAGGTCGAGATAAAAGCGGCCATTAATTTTGTTCGGACTGGTGATTGGCACCTCCGGCTTGTCTACGTCGATGTCGCGCGTGACGAGGCCGCCGCTGACATAGCGGCCAGTCGCGCTCACCCGGAATTTGTCGTTGTTGAACTCAAGGATGGTCGAGGTACGGAGCCGCGAGGTTCCGCTGGGACCGTCGATCGCTACCTGCGCCATATTGCCCGCAAGTTTGGTAACGTCGCCCTGGGCGCCGATAAGGTCGAGCTTCATGAGATAGGTCGCCAGCTGCCGGATTGCGAACGTCCCGTTGCCAAGCGGAAAACTGTACGCGGCCTCAAAGTCGAGCCCCTCTGTATTGATGCCAGCCACATTGGCAGGCGCCAGCAGGATATTCGTGATTCGACCCGGCGAGGTTCCGTTGGTGCTCGCCTCTCGCGTGATCAGCGAGCAGATCGTTGCATTGCCGTTGAGACATTGATCCAGGATCGCGCCGGAACCGAGCGTAGAGATCGCCCCGTCGATTTTGATGTTGTAATAGTCGAGTGACGCACGCACCCGAGGCGCGGGCGAAAGGACGATACCCGCTGTAAACGTATCGGCTCTCTCCGGTTTCAAGTTGCGATTGCCGCCCGAAATCGTGGCCGCGGTGTAAGAGTCCGGGGCAATCACGCCGTTGAGATTGGGAACTTGCCGGGCACGGTCGATCACGGTGAACACGAGTGTTTGGCCCGCCGCGAACAGCTCTTGCAGGTTCGGCGCGCGGATGTCGCGCGAACGGGTTGCACGGAATCGAATAGCGTCGTTCAGTTCGTAGTTGATACCGACCTTCCACGTTTCGACCTGGCCGGAGGTTTTATAGTTCGTGATGCGGCCAGCGATATCGAGCTCCAACCTCTTGCCGAGGCTTGAAT
>Ga0247823_10001351_pt1 | contig 20448 bp, 17 predicted proteins | sample 13C_PalmiticAcid_2_FD_192426 | JGI IMG/M metagenome (GOLD analysis project Ga0247823, IMG submission 192426) | Soil microbial communities from agricultural site in Penn Yan, New York, United States - 13C_PalmiticAcid_Day30 | ecosystem: Environmental > Terrestrial > Soil > Agricultural land... | reverse complement strand
CTTCGACATCTCGAACCGGATCGGCATCTATCTGGACGAGGGCAGCAAGCACTTCACCGTGACCGGCAACGTCGTCGAGACCGGCGGCAAGTGGCTCAATATCAACACCGCGGGCGGGATGTTCCGGCGCCGCATCTCGACCGACAACAAGGCGTCCGGCAACTGGCACAATTCGATGTCGACCGGCGGGCGCTGGCTGCCCGAGATCGGCAACGACGCGCGAGGGAATTTCCTGGTGCCCGACCGCGACTGGCCGGCCGACGCGCGCAAGGTGATCGAGGAAGCAGGACCGCGGGATTAGGGCATCGACAGCGCTGCACCGGCTCAATAGTATGACTAATAAGAAGTCATAGAGACCGGGGAGGAACGATGATCCTGCACAGCCTGATTGCCCTTGCCATGGGGCAGGCGGCGCCCTCCCCGCCGCCGGTCCGCGACCCGCGCAACTGGCCGGCCCCGGTGATGGACACGGTGGCGCCGCAGCTCCCGAAGCTGCGACCGGGCGCGGTGCTGGTGCTGTCCAAGACCAACGGCTTTCGCGATCCCGAACAGATCGACACGGCAAAGAAGGTGCTGATCGAACTGGTCGGCAAGCAGGGCCGCGACGTGTTCGAGACCGAGAATGCGGCGGTGATGAACCCGCGCGATCTGGCGAAATTCTCGACCGTGGTGTTCAACAGCACCAGCGGCAACATCTTCGATGAAGGCCAGCGTGCGGCGTTCAAGGCATGGGTCGAGCGCGGCGGCGGCGTCGTGCTGCTCCACGGCGCAGGCGGCGATCCGGCATATGACTGGAAATGGTGGCCGCAGGTGCTGATCGGCGCACAATTCATCGGCCATACCGGTCGGCCCAAGCAGTTCCAGCAGGGGACGATCGATGTGGTCGAGCGCAGGCATCCGGTGACGCGGCGGCTACCGGCCAAATGGGTGCGGACCGAGGAATGGTATTCGTTCGACCGCGTGCCGAGCGGCAACGGCACCCGCATCCTCGCGACAGTGGACGAGACGAGCTACGAACCCTTCCCCGAGCGCGTGCGTATGGGCAAGCCGCACCCGGTGATCTGGAGCCGCTGCATCGGACGCGGACGCGTGCTCTTCTCCTCGCTCGGCCACAAGGCGGAAACCTATGCCGAGCCGCTGCACCAGATCCTGATCGGCGACGCGATCCGCTGGGCAGCGCGCAAGGGCTGCTAGGGCCGGGCGGCGCTCATCCCCCCGCTGCGCTGAAGGTCTGAACCGATCCGACTGCAATGCTGCGGCTGTCCGCGCCGATACGCACTGCGGCATCGCGCGGCTTGGGCGAGGTCAGGCGATCGATCACCGCGCCGTCGACATTTTCGAGCGCTATTGCGGGCCGAGCGTCAGGCGCAGCGGTGTCGAAGCCGCAATCGGTGACGCTGAGATTGCGGACATGTCGCGCGTAGAGGCCGTGCGCGGGAAGCATACCCATGAAGCTCGGCTCAAGGCTGGAGTTGCGGCGTTCGGGCACCTGGCGGCTGGCATCCGCCGCCGTCCCGCCGCCCGCCGCAGTGACATGGATGCCGCGAAAGCTCACATCCTGAATGATGCCGTCGGGGATGCCGACCACGCCGCAGGGATATTCCATCCGCGCGCCCGAGACCTGGATATCGGTGAAGCGCACGCGGCGCACCTTCGCCACCCCGGCCCCCTTCGGCGCGCGGTTGCGCGCGGACAGGCGGAGGAAGATCGGATGGTTGACCGGGTTGACGAGGTTGATGTCGCGGAAGGTGACATCCTCCAGCACCCCGCCGTCGATCGCGCCGAGTTGAAGCCCGCGCGAATTCTCGCACACGCAATCGGCGATGAGGACGTTGCGGAAGCCGGCGATGCTGTCGGTGCCGAGCTTGATCCGGCCAAGCACCCCGACCTTGTCCGGGGCGAGATAGGGCGACTTCTGGTAGGTGCCGTCGAGCACGGTGCCGAGCAGATAGCCGCTGGTCTTGCAGCCGATCACCTGCACGTCCTCACAGAAGCGGGCTTCCTGCAATCCGTAGCTGCTCTTGAGGCAGATGGCGTCGTCCTTGGGCGCATTGACCACGCAATTGGTGACGCGCGCATCGCGGCAGCAATCGAGATCGATGCCGTCGCGGTCGGTGTCGACGGTCAGCCCGTCGATACGGACATTGGTGCAGCCCATCACATAGCAGGCGAAATGCCCGCCCTGCAGGATCGAGAAGTCCTTGAGCAGCACATTGCGGCAGCGGATCAGGCCGATCGCCTTGTTGCCGCGCCCCTCATACTTCATCTCCTCGGGATTGGCGCGGCGGGCAGCGTCGGCGCTCAGCCCGCGCTCCTTCGGCGATTTCCAGCCGGGAATGCCGTGCCAGCCCTGTGGCGGCCCCTCGCGGTCGAGACCGAGACCGTGGATCAGGCCGTGGCCGGTGATCGCAACGTCGCTGACGCCGTCGCCGTAGATCAGGCTGTTGTGGAAATGGGCGAGACCATAGTCGACGAACTGCTCCTCCCACACACCTTCGGGCAGATCATATTGCCCCTTGTGCCGGTCGGGGCTGGCCGCCTCGATCACCGATCCGGGGCTGAGGACGAGCGTGATGTGGCTTTTCAGCCGGATCGAGAAGCAGAGATAGCGGCCCGGCGGGACGACGATCGTACCACCGCCCCTGGCACTCGCCGCCTCGATCGCACGGTTGAAGGCCGGGGAATCGATCGCCTTGCCGTCGCCCTTCGCGCCATAGTCGCGGACATTGTGGAAGCCGGTCAGCGAACCGGTCGCCCGCACCGGCATCGCGCTGGCGGCCATCGCCGCGCCCGCCCCAAGCAATGCCGTCCGGCGGCTGAATTCGGCCCGTAGCTCGAGCAATATCCTCTCCTGTCGCTGTTTATCATATGATGAATTAGCGAGACGGAGATCACAAGCTGTAAGTCAGGTTTGTGCGAACACCTCGCGGGAAGGACCGAGACGGAGCGTCAGATCGGCGCGGCCGGGCATCTCCTGCAGGATCGCTCGGGTGATGCGCTCATAGTGCTGGATGAAGCGGGCGACCTGTGCGTCGGTCATCGTCAGCGCAGGATCGCGATCCTGTGCGGCGAGCGTGGCGCGCAGCCCGTCTTCCTGCTGGGCACGCCAGCCCTGCACCACATCGAAGCCCGGCGCGGCGAGCAGCACCAGCCGGTCGATACGGGCGAACAGCGCCCGATAGGGGCCGGCGAGCGCGGCGTTGACCGCGCGGCGCCAGATGCCGTGCGGGTCGTCGGTGCATTCGAGCGCGTTGACCGGCTCGACGAGATCGGCATCCGGTTGCGGCGCGGCGCCGACGCACCAGCCTTCGAAGATCAGCAGGTCGAGCGGGCCGTCGACCGTTTCCCATTGCGCTTGCGGGAGCGGCTCGTCGCTCGCCTTGTCGAAGCGTGGCAGGCGCACGGACTGGCCGGCCCTGACCGCATCGAGGATTGTACAGCCGAGCGCGACGTCATGGGTCAGCGGCACGCCGCGGGTGGCAAGCAGCGGATGAATATCGCGTGCGAGGCCCGCCCGCGCGGCCTTGCCGAGATAGAGATCGTCGAGCGAGAGGGTCGCGGCACGCACGCCGAGCGTCTCGATCAAGCCGCGCGCGAGCGTCGACTTGCCGCTGCCCTGCGACCCGCAGATGCCGAGGATCAGCGGACGCGGGCCGAGCCACCCCCTGGCCGCCCGGGCGACGAGTTCAAGCGACGCGATCAAACGGCTCGCGCCCGGCGAAGAAGGCGTCGAGATTGTCGGCGACCTTCATCCCCATCGCCTCGCGCGTCTCCAGCGTGGCGGAACCGAGATGGGGCAGCAGCACCGCATTGGGGAGAGCGACCAGCGCCGTTTCGACCGCGGGTTCGCGCTCGTACACATCGAGCCCGGCGGCGGCGATCGTTCCCGCCCCGAGCGCTTCGGCCAGCGCGGCTTCGTCGATGAGCGTGCCGCGCCCGGTGTTCACCAGCACCGCATCGCGTTTCATCGTGGCGAGCGCGGTGGCATCGATCATGTGCCGGGTCGCAGCACCGCCGGGGGCGTGGAGCGAGACGATGTCCGCGATCCGCAACAGGCTGTCGAGCGAGGCATGATAGGCCGCTTCGGGCACATCCTCGGCACGGGTACGGCTTTGCACCACGACCTCCATCCCGAACGCCCTTGCCCGCTCGGCGACGGCGCGCGCGATCCGGCCATAGCCGACCAGGCCCAATACCTTGCCACGCAGCGAGCGGCCGAGCAGATGCGTCGGGCGCCAGCCGGTCCAGCCGCCGGCGCGCAGTTCGCGCTCGCCCTCACCCGCACGGCGCGTCGCCATCAGGATCAGCGTCAGCGCGATATCCGCGGTGGCGTCGGTCAGAACGTCGGGGGTGTTGGTGACGGCAATCCCGCCCGCCCGGGCTGCATCGAGATCGATATGCTCGAACCCTGCACCGTAATTGCCGATGATGCGCGCGCGGCGGCCTTCGGTGAGGATCACCTCGCGGGTAATCTTATCGGTCACTGTCGGGCAGAGCGCATCGTGTTCGCGCATGGCCTGCGCCAGCGCCGCTGTATCCATCGGCAGGTCGGTTTCGTTGCGCGTCACGTCGTAGCTGACGGCAAGGCGCGCCTCGACCGCTTCGGGCCAGCGACGGGTAAGCAGGATCCTCGGCCTGGTCATGCGCCGAGACTAGCGGCGACGGAAGATGGGTGCACGCTTCTCGGCAAAGGCAGTCCGCCCCTCCTTCGCGTCGTCGGTGGCAAAGCAGATCGCCTGAAGATCGCGCTCATATTCGATCGCCTTTTCCCACGGCATCGTATGCGCGGCACGCAGATTGAGCTTGGCCGTCTCCGCCGCGATGGGCGCCCGCGAAGCGATGACCGCGGCGATTTCCTGCGCGCGGGCGAGTAGCGCATCGGGCGCTACCACCTCGCTCACCAGCCCCCAGGCGAGCGCCTTCTCCGCGTCGATCATATCGCCGGTGAGCAGCATCAGCGCGGCGTTGGAAGCGCCCATCGAATAAGTGAGCCCGGCCGCCATCCCGCCACCGCCGATCCAGCCGAGCTTGATCTCGGGCGCGGCGAAGCGGGCGTTGGTGCTGGCGATGCGGATGTCGGCCGCCATCGCCGTCTCGAGCCCGCCGCCCAGTGCATAGCCGTTGACCGCGGCGACCACCGGCTTGCGGCAGGCGCGCAGTGCGTCGCAATAATCGTCGCGGTTGCGGAAATCCCAAGGGGTCGCATAGCCGTCTAGGGTGGTTATGTCCGAACCGGCCGAGAAGGCCTTCTCACCCGCGCCGACGATGACGACGCAACGTACCGCGTCGCTGCTGTTGCATTCACTGACGGCGGCGATCAGCGCGGCGGCCATTTCGGGCGTCAGCGCATTGAGCTTGGCCGGACGGTTGAGGGTGATCGTGGCGACATGGTCGGCCACGGTGAACAGGAGATCGTCGGTCATGTCTCGGCTCCGGCCGGGTGGTGTGTGCGATAAAGGGTTTCGAGCTCGTCGAGCACGGCATCGGCCGCATCGCCGTCGAGCAGTGCCGCGCGCAGCCGCGTCGAGGCCGCGGTCTGGAACCCGATCGCGCCGTCATGGCGCGGGCGCAGCAAAGCCGCCTCGACCGTGGCGAGGGTCGCGGCGAAGAAGCCGCCGGTCGCAGAATTGACCGCATCGTCGTTCCAGGCCGAGCGGAGTGCAGGCTGGCCGTCATGCTTCGGGATGAAGCCGCGCTGCACCGGCTCCGACATCAACCAGCGCAGATGATCGAGCAGCCCGGGGGTGACCTGACAGCGCTTCGAGACGCCGATGCCGGTGCCGCCAAGGGTGGAACCGATACGGCCGCTTGGCCCGGCAGGCGCATCGGCGAACCCCACCCCGCGCGTGGCATAGTTCACATAGCCGTAGATGAGGGGACAGAGGTCGATCCCCTCGCCGCGCTCGATCGCGCCGAGCATCGCGATGGGATTGAGGCCGCGCGCGCGGCGGGTGACGTCACCGGTCAGCGCGGCCATCAGCCCATAAGCTTCGCGCGCGACGGCGCGGTCGATGAATGCGTCGCGTGGCGCGGCCGGCTCGAACCCGAGCGCACCGCAGATCGACTGAAAGCTGAGGATGGCGTGCGGCCCGGCGAGCGACAGCGCGACGGCGTGCTCGGCAGCGAAGGCTGGAAGCTGCGCCCATTCGAGCGGAGGCAGGGTGACGGTCTCACGCCGGTAGGCCATCACCTGAGTGGCGGCGTCGAGCGGGAGCGCCCAGTGACTATCCGCATAATGATAGCTGGCGAGCGATGGCCCGGCGACCGCGCCGCGCCACGCCGCGATCTCTTCCGCGCCGAAGAGATCCTCGACCGGGATCAGGCAATCCGCCGCAACCGCTTCACCGACATGCGGATGATCGAGCACGACGAGGTCGTAGCGGGCGCAGAGATCGCCGATCGGGTGCGATTCGAACCCTTCGAGGGGATGCTTGTCCCACGTCAGCGCAATCGCGTCCGTCTGAGCTGCGGCGGCAGCAAGGGCGTTATAACCGCGCGGGTGATCCCAGGTCAGACCGCGATAGGTGGGAATGCTCATGGATGCTGGCGCACCACGCCCGATTCGATCAGCGCCTCGATCGCCCCGGCGTCCAGACCGGCCTCGCGCAGCAGCTCACGGCTGTGCTCACCGACCAGCGGTGCGCCGCGCTCGACGGTCGAGGGTGTCTTGGAGAAGCGGATCGGGAAGCCTGGCGCCTTCACCCGACCTTCGGTCGGATGATCGTACTCGACGAAGGTGCCGTTATGCTTGATCTGCGGATCGTCGACCAGATCGGCATAGCCATAGACCGGCCCCGCCCAGATATCGCGCGCGCGCATTTCATCGAGCCATGCTGCGCTGGTGCGTGCGGGGAGGTGTTCCTTGACCTTGGCAAAGATCTGATCGCGCAGCGCCCAGCTGTCACGCTCGTCGTCGAGCCCATCGAAGAAGCTGTCCTCGAACAGCTCGCCGAGCTTCTTGAGCGAGGCCATCGCGACGGTGATGTAGCCGTCCTGCGTCGCGAACACGCCATAGGGCGCGCGGATATAGCTATGCGCGTGCGGCTCGGCGGAGCGCGCCTGCGGCTTCTCGCCGACGGTGAACACCGACAGCTCCTGCATCTGGATCGTGGTGATCGCGTCGAGCATGTTGACCTGGACGAGCTGGCCCTCGCCCGTCCGCTCGCGGTGGAACAAGGCGGCGAGCGCACCTTCGAACGCCGAATAGGCGGTGACCGCGTCCACCAGATACTGGCCTGCGGCGGACGGCGGCGCGCCCTCCGCACCGGTGGACATCATCGCGCCCGACATCCCCTGAAGCAGCAGATCCTGCCCGGGGAAATTGCGGTACGGACCGTCCTCGCCATAGCCCGACATCGAGACATAGATCAGGCGCGGGTTGATCTTCGAGAGCGTCGCATAGTCGACGCCCAGCCGCTCGGCGACGCCGGGACGGTAATTCTGGAGGAAGACGTCGGCGTCCTTGACCAGCTCGAGCAGCAGCGCCTTGCCCTCGGGCGCCTTGAGGTCGACCGCGAGGCTGCGCTTGTTGCGGTTCAGCGAGAGGAACGAGACGTTGATCTTGTTGCCGTTGGCGCCGCCCGCCGAAGCGTGGCGCTGCCACTCACCACTGGTCGGCTCGACCTTGACCACGTCCGCGCCCATGTCGCCCATGCGCTGCGCCGCGAACGGGCCGGCCATCGCGATCGAACAGTCGAGCACGCGGATGCCGCTCAGGATATTGGTCACGGTTTCAGTCCTCAGTTCATGGTCCAGCCGCCATTGACGTGCAGCGTCTGGCCGGTGACGAAACCGGACTCGTCGCTCGCGAAAAAGGCGATGGCGTTGGCGATATCGTGGGCAGTGCCGCGGCGCTTGATCGCCTGCGCGTCGAGCACCATGCGGTTGTAGCCCTCAGGATCGGGATGGATCTTTTCGGCGTCGGTCGGGAAGGCGCCCGGCGCAATCGCGTTGACGGTGACGCCGTAAGACCCGAACTCGCGCGCCCAGGCACGGGTCAGGCCGACCAGCGCCATCTTCGACGCGACATAGGGCGAGAGGTTCGCCCAGCCACCCGACAGCGTGATGCTGGAAATGTTGATGATGCGGCCGAAACCCTTGGCGCGCATTCCCGGCAGTGCCGCCTGAACCGCGACGATGCCGGCGTCGACATTGACGCGCTGGACCGCCTGATGCTCTTCGATCGAATAATCCTCGAAGGGCTTCGACGGGTAGATCGCGGCGTTGTTGATGACGATGTCGAACCCGCCAATGTGGCGCGCGAGCTGATCGAGCGTGGCGCGGAAACCGGCGAGGTCGGAGAGGTCGGCGGTCGAGACAACGAGCTTGCCCGGCCCTTTGCCTTCCGCTGCCGCCTTGAGCGCCTCGATCTTGGCGAGATCCTTGTCGATCGCGACCACCGTTGCACCGCGTTCGATCAGCAGCAGCGTGGTGTCGAGACCAAGGCCGCCCGCGGCGCCGGTATAGAGGATGGTGCGGCCGTTCACTTCGCACCGCCGATCGGCGGGAAGTGACCCGAAGGCGTCGGATATTCGTCGGCGGGCTGAAGCGTGACGCCCTCGATCCGCTTCACCGCATCGGCGACCGCAGCGGCATCGGGCAGAATACGGAAGACGCTGTCGTAGCGCCGCTCCTCGCCATGCTCGAGCCAGAGCAGCTCGCCGCGTTCGCGCGCGAAATCCTTGCCCATGACATGATTGGTCGAAGGCTCGATCCCGACGGCGTAGTGGCCGGCATGGAGGTTCTGCCATTCGTACATGGCGGGGAACTGGTCCTTGCGCGTCTCGACCTCGAAGCCGAAGCCAATCCCCTCGTTGACCACCGCAACGTTGACTTTGCCGTCCACATCGGGGGCCATGTCATGCTGCCAGACCTGCTCGTGGAAATTGACGATCGGCGCGGGGAAGGTGCGGTAGCCGGTATTCTGGTCGCGATACTTGGCTTCGTGGGCCGCCCAGATCACATCGCGGACCGGCGCGACGTAGCGCGACCCCTCCGCCACCACCGGATGGCTGACATTGATATGATAGCAGTACATGTGCGGCGTGCGGTAGAAGCCGTGATTGACCACGCGGTCGCTCAGCCGGATCTCGTCGCCGCCAACATCGGCTTCGATCCGGCGGATCAGGTGCAGATCCTCGCCGAACACGGTCGATTGCTGAACGACCCCTTCGGCCCACAGCACGCAGCGATCGCCCTCCCAGCTTTCGCCATAGCCGGTCAGCCGCGCCGGGATCGTGCCGATGCGGCCGTGGAGCGAGGAAGAGACCTTCTCGCGCGGGCCATAGTGATAATGGCCGGCGGGATCGTCATGCATGAAGAGGACGTGGTCGAGGCCACAGGTGATGAGCAGGCCCGACATCGAGCGGAACCAGCCAAGGCCGCCCTCGCCCTCATAATCGTGCAGCCCGGGATGGCGGAAGCCCGAGGGCGAATGCCAGCCGACCGCGCGCCCGTTATGCTCGCATTCGGCGATATCCATCGCGCGATCGACCAGTACGGTGAAACGCAGGCCCGAGCCTGTACGGAACTCCAGCTGGCGCACACCGCGCTCGACCCCGTCCCCGAGCGTCGACAGGCGCACGCCGGCGAATTGCGAGAGCGAACCCGATCGCGCCGCAAGGTCGCGCCGGTTAAGGGTCTCGCCATAGAGCCTTGGCACCATCCTGCTCCATCATCATATTGTACGATGTATGATGTTTAGGGCAGTATGGCGCGACGCGTCAATCGACGTTGCCGGAGATTTTCAGATGCCTCTCGTTCGCCGCTGCTTCGCCGTCGATCTGCACGACGATCCGGGATTGATCGCCGCCTATCGCCGCTGGCACGAACCCGGCGGGCCGCCTGCCGCGGTCAACGCCGCGATCCGCGCGGACGGAGTCGAGTCGCTCGAGATCTGGCTCGTTGGCGACCGGATGTTCATGCTGATGGAGCAGGATACCGACCGGGCACCCGATCCGGAGACCAAGCACGCGAGAGACATGGCGAACCCCGACGTCGCGGCATGGGACAAGCTGATGGCGAGCTTCCAGAAATCGCTGCCGTTCGCGCCGGAGCAGACCTGGGTGGAGATGGAGCGGATCTACGCGCTGAGCGAGCAGCCCTAGCCGCGCGGTTGCGCCCGGCGCTTTTCCCACGATCCGGCGATATGCTCGCGCATCGCCATCGCGGCACGGTCGGGATCGCGCGCGGCAATCGCTTCATAGACCTTGCGGTGCGCGGCATGAGTCAGCTTGACATGCTCGACACTGAGCTTGCCCGAATAGCCGTGCGTGCGCAGCGCTTCGGACTGGATACCGTCGATGATCGCCTTGCTCAGCCGATCGCCCGACATGTCCATGATGAGGTCGTGGAAGCGCAGATCCTCGACCACATAGGCCGAAGGCATCGTCACCAGCGTTTCGAGCTTGCCGATCTGGCTCGCCAGTTCGGCGATCGTATCGGGCGTGGCATTCGCCGCCGCCTTTGCCGCCATCGCCGATTCGAGCAGCGTGCGCACTTCCGACAGATTGTCGAGATAGCGCAGCCCGTCCTCGCCCTGGAACAGCGCAGACAGGATCATCGGATCGAGCATGTTCCACGCGCGGCTACCCCGCACGATCGTGCCACGCCCCTGCTGCGAGACCACCAGTCCCTTTTCGGTCAACGCCGTCGTCGCTTCGCGCACCACGGTGCGGCTGACGTCGTACATCTCGCACAGCATGTTCTCCGGCGGCAGCGCGGTGCCGACCGGATAGGTGCCCATGACGATCGAATTGACCAGATCCTCGACCACCGCTGTCGACAGGCGTGGACGGCGGCGGACCCGCTGATGCGCGGCCGTAACTTCGCTGTTCATTCGCCTCTCTCGTTCACGCGGTCCCGATCTTTGTCCGTCTATCTACGTCATCGACGCAAAAGGGTGAAGCCGCAACGCCCGATCCGTCAAGGGCTTGCAGTTTTCGGGGGCTTGCAGATTTGGAAAGATAATACATACTATGTTTCGACAACGGGCGGAAGCGATGCCCGGCATAGGGGCGCCACCGAGTATGAAGATCACCGGATACCGTAGCCTGACGACGACCCATGACTGGGGACGCCCGGTGGGCGACGTCAACGGCGTGGTCGAGAGTGGTGTGACCGAGGTGCCGATCCTGCTGATCGAGACCGATAGCGGGCTGATCGGTATCGGCCTTGGCCAGCATAGCGACATTGCCCGGGTCTTCCCCGCAGTGGACGGACAGGATCCGCGCGCTGTCACCGCGCTGTACGACTCGATGCTCGCCCACGTCTTCAAGAGCGGCCATGCCGGCGCGACCTATGGCGCGATCGCCGCGGTCGACATGGCGCTGTGGGATTTGAAGGCGAAGATGGCGGACGAGCCGTTGTGGCGGACGCTCGGCGCGCTCGACCGCTTCGTGCCCGGCTATGCCTCGGGCCTGTGCTACGGCCTCAATGACGACGCCTTTGCCGCGCATTATCGCGACTGGGCCTCGCGGGGCTTCGCCTCGGCCAAGATCAAGGGCGGGCGCGACATCAAGCGCGACATCGACCGGCTGCTGTCGGCACGCGACATCCTGTCGGCCAACACCAGCCGGCCGGCGATGATGCTGGACGTCAACGAAGCGTGGAACGTCAAGCAGGCGGTGCGCCACCTGGCCGAGATCGAGGCCAACCTCGACCTCACCTGGATCGAGGAGCCGGTGCGCCGCTGGGACGCCGAGGGCCATGCCCGTATTTCGCGCGCATGCCGTGCCGCGGTGGCGACGGGCGAGAACCTGACCGGGCTCGACCAGTTCACGCCGCTGTTCGACGCGAAGGCGGTCGATGTCGTCCAGACCGGCAGCGTGTGGGGCATCACCCATTTCCTGCGCGTGGCGACCGCCGCGCACGCCCGCAACCTGCCCGTCTCACCGGTCGGCTATAACGCCAATCCGGTGGCACATGCCGCCGCGGCGATGCCCAACATGATCGGGATCGAGGTTCAGGACTGGAACGCGCCCAAAGGCCTCAAGGTCGACCAGACCATCGCCGATGGCGGCATCCGGCTGGGCGACGCGCCGGGACTGGGGATCGAGATCGACGAGGCCGCGCTTGCCAACGGCGCCGCGCCCGGCTGGAACAGCAGCGGCGGCCCGCATCGCCGCCCGCGCCAGGCGGGCCTGCGGCTGGTGCCCGACGGGCCACAGGCCGCCGAGTAAGAACGACAGCAACGACGACATAAAGAAGCGATACCGGAGAGACCATGGCCAGCGCCGCCGACACCAACCCGTCCTATGTGCTCGGAGCCCAACGGACGAAGCTGCAACTGTCGCTGATGGTCAATTTCTTCCTGCTGATGGCGCTCTACAGCGGCGTCATGGGCGTGCTGCTGCCCAACCAGATCGCCGAGTTCGACGAGGCATCGAAGGTTTGGAACCTCTCCGCGATGTTCGCGATCACCTCGGTTTTCTCGACGCTGACCACCCCGATCGCGGGCGCGCTGTCGGACCGCACCCGCAGCCGCTGGGGCCGCCGTTCGCCCTGGATCGCAATCGCCTCGCTGATTGGATCGGCGGCACTGTTCGGCGTCTCATGGATGACCAGCTTCTGGTCGCTGATGGTGCTGTGGGTGATGGCGGCGGTTGCCTACAACGCGATGCAGCCGGCAATGACCACGCTGATCGCCGACCGTTTCGCGCCCGAGACGCGCGGCGCGGTCAGCGGCATCGTCGGTGCGGGCATGACTGCGGGCCTCACCGCGGGCACTGTGGTTGCGGGCTATCTCGCGGGCGAGCGCGTGCTCGCCTATGGCTTGTTTGCACTCGCCGTTGCCGCCTCGTGCATTGCCTTCGTAGCCATCAATCGCGAGCCGCCTAGCGACGCCATGCCGCGTCGCCCGATACACTGGCGCGAGTTCCTCAAGGGCTTCTGGATCAGCCCGCGCAAACACCCGGACTTTGCCTGGGCGTTCGCCAGCCGCTTCTTCATCTATATGGGCTATCAGGCCGTCGCCACGTACCTGCTCTACATCCTGCGCGATTACATCGGCCTCGCTAACGACGCGTCGAACATTGCCATCGCCAATATGGCGATCATCACCCTAATCTGCCTGATCACCTCCTCGCTCGCCTCGGGTTGGCTGTCGGACCGTTATCAGCGCCGCAAGCCGTTCGTGATTCTGGGCAGCCTGATCATGGGCTGCGCGATGGTGGCGCCGCTCGCGGTCCCGACGATGCAGGGCATGTGGGCCTACGCCGCGATCATCGGGATCGGCTACGGCATGTTCATGTCGATCGACATGGCGCTGATGACTCAGGTGCTGCCCAAGAGCGCGCTGGGCGACGAGGGCAAGGATCTCGGCATCCTCACCACCGCGGTCAACATTCCGCAGATCATCAGCCCGGTGATGGCGGCGGGGCTGCTCTACCTGTTCGCCAATGACTACCGCGCGATCTTCTGGGCGGCGGTGATTTTCGTGTTCGGCTCGGCACTGTGCGTGCTGCCGATCCGCGGGGTGCGCTGAGCGCCAAATTTATAATACATATTATGATAATTTGACATACGGATGACCTTGCGCCATTCTGACGTCAAATAAGGATCTCCAAGGAGGGGAAGATGAAGTTTCGCCGTGCCCTGTTGCTGTGTGCTGTCGCCGGAAGCGCGTTGACGCTGGCCCAGCCCGCTTTCGCGCAGGATGCGCCCGCGGCCGAGGAAGCCGCGCCCGCCGAAGAAGAAATCCTGGTCACCGGCATCCGCGCTTCGGAGCGCGCCGCCATCGACATCAAACGCAACGCGGTTGCGGTGGTCGATTCGATCGTCGCCGAGGATCTGGGCAAGCTGCCCGACCAGAATGTCGCGGAATCGCTCCAGCGCGTCGCCGGCGTGACCATCGAACGCAACCGTGGCGAAGGCCGTTTCATTACGGTTCGCGGCTTTGGCCCCAAGTTCAACATGGTGACCGTCAACGGCCGCACGCTGGCGACCGACAATAACGGCCGCGAGTTCTCGTTCGACGTGATCCCGTCGGAGATCATCTCGGGCGCAGACGTGTACAAGTCGCCGCAAGCGAACCTCAACGGCTCGTCGATCGGCGCGACCGTCAACGTCAAGACGCTGCGCCCGCTCGACCAGAAGACCGGATTCAAGTTCGCGGGTGCCGCGACCGGCATGTGGTCGGAGATCGCCGATAGCTGGAATCCCGAATTCTCGGGCGTGGCGAGCTGGAAGAACGATGCCGGCACCTTTGGCGTCGCGCTGGCCGGCGTGTGGGCCAAGCAGGACAATCGCATCGACGAGTTCACGATCGGCGCGGGCCATGTCCGCCGCGGATCGACCGACAGCTACTACACCGCGGGCGGCGTGGTCGGCGGGCGTGTCGGGCCGGGCGTCACCCCCTTCACCGGCGTGTCGATGCCGTCGAACCTGTCGCCCTTCTTCTTCGAGCGCCAAATGACCCGCTGGGGCTTCAACGCCGCGGTGCAGATGCGCCCGAGCGACAAGCTGACCGTCACGATCGACGCGCTCGTCGCCAAGGCGCGCTTCATTGAGCAGCAGACCGGCCTCGCCTATGACTTTTCCGGCGGCACGCTGGTCGAGCAGGTCGTGCAGGGCGGCAGCGTCGTCAACGGCGTCCAGACCGGCGGCGAGGCGGTGTATCAGCGCTATAAGGGCGGCTTCGTCGACCAGATCATCCAGTATGACGACCGCAACGTGACGACCAGCCAGTTCGGCATCAACGTCGACTGGCGGCCGACCGACGACCTCAAGATCGGGTTCGACATGTCGCTGTCCGACGCGCGCAAGCGCGGGCACGAGAACAACCTGTTCACCACCATCCGCCGCAAGAACATCGATCACTGGTTCGATCGTCGCAGCGGCAGCCCGATCTACGACTATGGCTTCACCAGCCCGAACTACGCCAACGCCGCGACCAATCCGCAGGGCAACACCGCGCACTATTATATCTGGGGCGGCGGCAACGACGGCGACGACGAGATCGAGGAATATCGCGGCGATATCGAGTGGAAGCCGGGCGGCGGCAATCTGACGCTGGCCGCCGGCGTGATGGCCTCGAGCCGCATCAAGTCGATCGACGGCTATGAAACGCCGTTCGACCAGCAGTGCCGCTATTGCGGGTCCGACCGGGCGCTCTCCCCGTCATTGTTCGAATCGACCAACCGCAACTTCTTCTCGAGCTACGACGGCAACATTCTGCGCGACTGGCTGATCTATGACCCGCATGCGCTGGTCAATCAGATCGACCAGTTCGCCGCGCAGGATGGGCTTGTCTTCGATCCCGCCGTCCGCTCGGCCACCGCCTCGTCGGTGATCAACGAGAAGGTGAAGTCGGCCTACCTCATGGGCACGCTCAATACCGAAGTCGCGGGCATGCCGCTCGTGATCAATGCCGGCCTGCGCTACGAGAATACCGACTACACGTCCGCAGGCGCGTCGCGCACGATCGTCAGCGCGCGGCCGCGGCTCGATGCGAACGGCAATCCGACGGGCCAGAACGATATCGTGCTGACGCCCACGCCCGTGCCGATCAACTTCCACGGCAAATATGAGGACTGGCTGCCCTCGCTGAACGTGCGGCTGTCGGTCACCGACGATTTCATCCTGCGCTTCGCCGCATCGAAGGTGATGACTCGCCCGACGCTGACCGACCTGTCGCCGCGCATGTCGATCCAGACCAACCCCGGCAACGAGACGATCCGCCGCGGCAATCCCGATCTGCAGCCGTTCCGGGCGGATCAGGTCGAGCTCGGCGCCGAATGGTATTTCGCGCGGGATTCGCTGCTCAACGTCGCCGCCTTCTACAAGAAGATCGGCTCGTTCGTGACCACCGTCACGAATGACGAGACCGTCGACCAGATCAAGTTCGCGGTGACCGTGCCCGCCAATGGCGAGGGCGCGACCGTCAAGGGCTTCGAGGTCGGCTATCGCCAGTCGTTCGGCAACTGGCTGCCCGCCCCGTTCGACGGGTTCGGCGTGCAGACCAGCTTCAACTACACCGAGTCGGACGCGCAATATCCCAGTGTCGTGCCGGGTCAGAGCTACAGCCTCGAAGGCCTGTCGGAATATTCGTACAGCCTGGTCGGCTTCTACGAGAAATACGGCATCCAGGCGCGCGTCGCCTACACCTATCGCGACGACTTCCTGCAGACCGCGATCGGCCGCAACAGCGAGCAGGAATATTTCAAGGGTTATGGCCAGCTCGACCTGAGCCTCGCCTATGATGTCACGTCCAACTTCACCGTGTTCGCGGATGCGGTCAACGTGAACAATGCCAAGGAGTTCCTCTTCTCGATGAGCGAGGATCGCACCAAGGAGTACCGGACCACCGGCCGCCGCGTTTCCGCGGGCGTCCGGGTCCGCTTCTGACAGCCGCCTGCCACCCCTCCCCGGCGCGGCTAAGGGGCGCTCCATCGCGGCCGATCGGCCGCGGCGGGGCGCCCCGCTTCTTTGGAGGGCCGGGCGAATCGCGCGAACGGCTTCAAATGCCGGATGGAAATGCGCGGCGCTTCGCCGCATACAGGGGACTCGGCCACGCGCCTTGCCCCTGAACCGGGATCGCGCAGCAGCCGGAAAACGGGGGGCAGGAACGGGTGCTACGGGTGAACGAGCAGGCAGCGAACGAGAGGGACGAACCCCGCTTCGGCCGGTTCGCGCGCAACATCCGCTCCAGTCACGATCAGGTGGCACAGGTGCTGGGTAACGAGATCCTGTCGGGCGTCATCGCGCCTGGCGCAAAGCTGCCGCAGGAAGCCGAGATCCTCGCCCGTTTCGGCATCTCGCGCACGGTGCTGCGCGAAGTGTTCAAGACGCTGACCGCCAAGGGGCTGATCGTGTCGAAGACGCGTGTCGGCACCACGGTGCTCGACAGCGCGCACTGGAATTATTTCGATGCCGACATTCTGGCATGGAAGGCGAGCCAGGGGTTCGACATGACCTTCCTGCGCGACCTCGCCGAGATCCGCGTCGCGATTGAATCCGCCGCGGCGCGCGCTGCCGCCGAACGCCGGACCGATGAGGATCTGGCCGAGATGCGCCGCCATCTGGCGGGCATGCGCGACGCGACCGACAGCGCGCGCGACTTCGCCGAGGCGGACCTCCAGTTCCACAAGGCGATCGGCAATGCGTCGGACAATGCGCTGATGCGCTCGCTGTCCGCGGTGATCGAGACCGCGCTGATGGCGTCGTTCCGGATGAGCTCGCCAGTCAACGAGGCCGAGGAGCACCAGACCAGCGTGCGCGGCCATGCCCAGATCGTCGATGCGATCGAAGCCGGCGACGGCGAGCGTGCCGCGCGGGCAATGCGCGAGATCATCGGCCATGGTGTGTCGCGGATCGAAAAGAGCACCAAGTCGGCCAAGCGCGGCAGTTAAGCTGCTCCGTCCCCGGTGCGAGACCGGGGTGACGGTCGGATATCAAAACAGAAAGGAGCCTGAATCCGGAGGCCGAACCGCCCGGCTTCGGTTGGTTGCGCGCCATTGATAATAGTACTATTATATTTTCAATTCCCCGCGAATCCGAAGGAATTCGAAAGGGGGCGAACGCCTATGGAGGGATTGGATGACTGACGGCCCAATGACTGGCGGCCTATCGCGGCGACACTTCATGCACTGCGCTGCCTGCGCGACCACTGCAGCGGGGATGGGCGCACTGCCCGCAAGCGCGCTTGCCGCGACCCAGGCTTCGGGCGCCCTCAAGGGCAAGGAAGCGATGCGCGAATTCGCCTATGGCAAGGTCAAGCTGACCGGCGGCCGCATCAAGCGCCAGTTCGACCATATCCACGCGCATTTCCTCGCGCTCGACAATGACCGCATCCTCAAGGTCTTCCGCCAGAATGCGGGCCTCCCCGCCCCCGGCCCCGACATGGGCGGCTGGTACGACAAGGACGGGTTCGTCGCCGGCCTGACGATGGGCCAGTATATCTCCGGCCTCGCGCGCTATGGCGCAGCGACCGGCGACCAGGCCGCGCACGAGAAGGTCCGCCTGCTGGTCAGCGAATGGGGCAAGGCGATGGTCGCCGCGACCAATCCCTATGCCGGCCCCAAGGCACAGGCGCAGTGGGCCGCCTATGTCATGGACAAATATGTCGTCGGCCTGGTCGATGCCTATCGTCTGAGCGGCGCCGAGCAGGCCAAGACGCTGCTGCCGATCATCATCGAGAAGTGCCGCCCGTACATCTCGCCCGTCTCGCGCGACCGCATCGGCAAGACCGAGCCGCCCTATGACGAGACCTATGTCATCTCGGAAAACCTGTTCCACGTCGCCGAGATCACCGGCGACCGGAAATATCACGACATGGCGGTCCACTATCTGCTCAACAAGGAGTGGTTCGACCCGCTCGCCGCGGGGCAGGACGTGCTGCCGACCAAGCATGCGTACAGCCACACGATCGGCAACGCGTCGGGCGCCCAGGCCTTCCTCCATCTCGGCGACGAGAAGTACAAGAAGGCGCTGGTCAACGCGTGGAAGTTCATGGAGCCGCAGCGCTTCGCGAGCGGCGGCTGGGGTCCGGAGGAGCAGTTCGTCGTGCTCGGTCAGGGCAATCTCGCCAAGAGCCTCAAGACCTCCAAGGCGCATTACGAAACGCCGTGCGGCGCGTTCGCGGACCTGAAGCTCGCACGCTATCTGATACGCTTCACCGGTGAAGCGCAGTACGGCGACGGGCTCGAGCGCTCGCTCTACAACACGATGCTCGCGACCCGCCTGCCCGACAGCGACGGTGGATACCCCTATTATTCCGACTACGGCGCGCAGGGGCAGAAGCGCTATTACCACCAGAAATGGCCGTGCTGCTCGGGCACGCTGGTACAGGGCGTCGCCGACTATGTGCTGAACGCCTATTTCCACGACGACGACAACCTGCTGGTCAACCTCTACACCCCGTCCGAAGTGACCTGGGACCGCCCCGGCGGCGCTGTGGAAGTCGTGCAGGAGACCGACTATCCGGTCGCCGACACCGTGAAGCTCAAGGTGCGCAAGGCGGGCAATGGCCGCTTCGCCATGAAGCTGCGCATCCCGCATTGGACGAAGGGCGCGAAGCTGCTGGTCAATGGCAAGGCGCAGGCCACGACGCCAGGCCAGCTCGCCACGGTCAGCCGCCTGTGGAAGGCGGGCGACATTGTCGAGCTGACCATTCCGCAGCCGCTGCGCACGCTGGCGATCGATCCGGAGAATCCGAACCTGCGGGCGGTGATGCGCGGCGCGGTAATGTATGTCGGCCTCAATCCGTGGGAAGGGATCGATCAGGAGACGATCGCGCTTCCGGGCGCGCTTACCCCGATGCCGGGCCACCCCGAATCCTACCGGGCGAAGGTCGGCCAGCGGAACCTGGTGTTCGTGCCATATTATGCGGTCGATACCGAGCGAACGACGACCTATTTCAAGACGGCGTGATGCGCCGCTTCGAGGGCAAGTGCGCCGTCATCTCGGGCGGCAACAAGGGGATCGGCCTCGCCATCGCCGAACGGTTCGCGTCGGAAGGCGCGAACATCGTCATCGGCGCGATCGAGGCCGACCTGTCCCCGGCGGAGCAGGCGCTGGCCGGCTATGGCGTCGGGGTCGTCACGCGACGCTGCGACGTCACCAAGGCCGATGACGTGCACGCGCTGTTCGAGGCCGCGGAAGCATTCGGCGGCGTCGACATCGCAGTGCAGAATGCTGGCGTCATCACCATCGCGAAGGTCGAGGATCTGACCGAGCGGGAGTGGGATCTGAACCTTGCGGTCAATACCAAGGGCGCGTTCCTGTGCTGTCAGGAAGCGATCCGGCGGTTGCGCGCACATGGCAAGCCGGGGCGGTTGATCAACACCGCTTCGGGGCAGGCGCGCGACGGCTTCATCTTCACCCCGCATTATGCCGCGTCCAAGTTCGGCGTGATCGGCATGACCCAGAGCCTTGCCAAGGAAGTCGCCACCGAAGCCATCACCGTCAACGCGATCTGCCCCGGCATCATCCACACCGACATGTGGGACTATAACGACCGCGAATGGGGCAGGCTGATGGGCGATTACGCCCCCGGTGCGCTGATGGAAGAGTGGGTGCAAGGCATCCCGATGAAACGCGCTGGCACCGGGGCCGACGTCGCCGCGCTTGTCGCCTTCCTCGCCAGCGAAGACGCAAGCTACATCACCGGCCAGACCATCAATGTCGATGGCGGCCTCATCATGTCCTAGGGATTTGGAATGGATCGCGTCACCGCCACCTATGAGATCGAGACCGCGTTTCCGCTGAGCCAGGCCGCGGAGACGATGGCTGGCGAGCAATCGACCGGCACCTTCGTTCGCGTGCCGGGCGAGACCGACGAACTGCGCGAAGCCCACGCCGCGCGGGTCGAGGAACTGGTCGAGCTGGGCGAGGTTACCGAACCTTCGCTACCCGGATCGGGCCTACCCAGGGACTGGGACGGCAAGCGACGCCGGGCAAGGGTCGTGCTGTCCTGGCCGACTTCGAACATGGGGCTGTCGCTTCCCAACC
>Ga0247823_10001350_pt1 | contig 20449 bp, 20 predicted proteins | sample 13C_PalmiticAcid_2_FD_192426 | JGI IMG/M metagenome (GOLD analysis project Ga0247823, IMG submission 192426) | Soil microbial communities from agricultural site in Penn Yan, New York, United States - 13C_PalmiticAcid_Day30 | ecosystem: Environmental > Terrestrial > Soil > Agricultural land... | reverse complement strand
ACCATGCGCCAGGCCGTGGTGCTGCCCTCGGCGGGCATCCCGCCGTTCGACGCCTGCGAGACCTGGGGCGACGCCCTCGTCTTCGGCGCGTTCCCGATGGGCGACCGGCTCTATGCCTATGCGGGCGCCCTTGCCCCCGAGGGCGAACGTGGCAACGACCTGGGCCGCCTGTTCGCGGGCTGGGCGGAGCCCATCCCGTCGATCCTCGCCGCCGTCGACCCCGCCGCGATCCTGCGCCACGACGTCTACACGCAGCCGCCGCTGGACTCCTTCGTCCACGACAACGTCGCCCTGGTCGGCGACGCCGCCCACGCCTTGGCGCCCTACATGGGCCAAGGCGGCTGCCAGGCGATCGAGGACGCCGTCAGCCTGGCGATCCTCGCGTCCCGGCCCGACCTCGCCGCCGGGCTGCGCGAGTACGACGCGGTCCGCAGGCCACGCGCGCAGATGGTCGTCAAGCGGTCCCTCTCGGTGGTGAAGATGGTCCACAACCAGTCCAGACTCGCCGCCGCGATCCGCGACAACGCCCTGCGCCTGACCCCGTCCGCGCTCCTGCGGCGGTCGCTGACCTCGATGCTCGACTGGCCGGTCCCCACCCCGTAATCCGTCACCTAAGGGGACCGTGGCGGCGCTCAACCACGGTGATCAACTCAACGTATGATTGCCCGGTGAGGTGACCCAAACTCAGAAATCCGGGGAGGCGGACCAGTGCAGTCAGCTCCGGACTTGTGGCAGCAGATCTTCGGCGACCAGACGCGTCCGCCCGAGCCGGTCATCCTGGTGACCCTGGCCGTGGCGGCCGTCGTCGTGGTGGTCAACGGCTTCTGGCGGCCCGCCCGCAACGTCATCACCATCGTCCACGAGGCGGGCCACGCGCTGGTCGCGGTGCTCGTCGGCCGCCGGTTGTCCGGCATCCGGCTGCACTCGGACACCTCGGGCGTGACCGTCTCCCGGGGCAGGCCCGACGGGCCGGGCATGGTGTGTACGGCGCTGGCGGGCTACGTCGCGCCGTCGCTGCTCGGCCTCGGCTTCGCGGCGTTCCTGCAGACCGACCGCGTATCCGCGCTGTTGATGAGCTGCGCGGTGCTCCTGTTCGGTGTCCTGATCATGATCCGCAACGCCTATGGCGTGCTGACACTCGTGGCCACGGGCGGCGTGCTGTTCGCGGTCTCCTGGTTCGCGACAGACACCGTCCAGGCCGCGTTCGCGTACCTCATCACCTGGTTCTTACTGCTAGGCGGCATCCGCCCCATCGGCGAACTACAGACCAAGCGCAGGCGCGGACAGGCCCGCGACTCCGACGCCGACCAGCTCGCGCGGCTTACCGGAGCGCCCGGTTTCTTCTGGGTCGGCTCGTTCGGGCTCATCAACCTCGGGGCGCTGGTCATCGCCGCGGGCTGGCTGCTCTTAGGCTAACGCGCATGCCTCGACTGACCCGGGCGGAGAGCCAGGCGCGCACCCGCGAGCAGCTCGTCGCCACCGCACGTGAGCTGTTCCTGCGCGACGGATACCACCCGACGTCGCTGGAGAAGGTGGCCGACGCCGCCGGATTCTCCAAAGGAGCGGTGTACTCGAACTTCCGCAACAAGGACGAACTGTGCCTGGCGGTGCTCGACGAGATCCACGGCGAGCACCTGGTCACCGTCGCCGCCCTCATCGCGGGCAAGTCCTTCGACGACGCCCTCGCCGGGTTCGCCGACTGGGCCGAGAAGATGATCGGCGACGAAGGCTGGACGATGCTGGAGGTCGAGTTCGCCGCGCACGCCCGCCGCGACCCCGCCCTGCGCGAACAGCTCGCCCTGCGCGACCGCGCGATCCGCCAGGCGATCACCATGGTCGCCGAGCCGTGGGACAGCGCCCTGCCCGCAGCGGATCTCGCCGTCGCCCTGCTCAGCCTCGGCATCGGCCTGGGCATCCAGCGGGTCATCGACCCCGACATCCCCGTCCGTGTCCTTGCCGACACGCTTCGAGCGCTGGTCAGGGCATAGGGCAGACTTTCCAGAGCACCCCGAGGAACGGAGCCACCGTGAGCGACGAGCAGACCCCCGAAGCCATCGGCGAGATCGTCGCCGCGTGCGCGTCGAAGGCCAAGCTCGCCGCCCCAGACCTCGCGGGTGCCACCGACGAGGCCGTCGACGCCGCGATCGGCGAGATGGCCGCCCGCCTGCACTCGGGCCGGGCCAGGATCCTCGCCGCCAACGCCGAGGACGTCGCCGCCGCCGAGGCCGCCGGAATGAGCGGCGGCCTGCTGGACCGGCTCCGCATCACTGAACAGCGCCTCGACGACATGGCCGAACAGCTGCGGCTGCTGGCCTCCGTCCCGCACCCGCCCCAGCAGACCCCGGTCCGCGACCTCGACGGCGGCCTCCGCCTCGTCGAGCTGCGCAAGCCGGTAGGCGTCATCGGCGCCAACTACGAGGCCCGACCGAACGTGACCGTCGACGTCGCCTCCCAGCTGGTCAAGTCGCGCAACGCAGGCGTCCTGCGCACCGGCTCGGCGGCGCTCAAGTCGGCAACGGCCCTGGTCAAAGAGGTCATCGCCCCCGCACTGTCGGACGCGGGCATCGACCCGGACGTCATCCAGCTCGTCCCCAGCCCGGACCGCGCCGCCGCGGGCGCGCTGGTCGAGCTGCCCGACCTGATCCCCCTGGTCATCGTGCGCGGCAGCGGCCAAACCACCCGCGACCTCGACCGCCGCGCGGCACGGCACGGTGTCCGCACTCTGGCCCACGCAGACGGTGGCGGAGTCCTCTACTACGACGTGAAGGCCGACCCGAGCCGCGCCGAGGACCTCATCACCCGCAGCCTCGACCGCCTGGGCGTCTGCAACCGCCTCAACCTGCTCCTGGTCCACCGCGACATCTACGAGGGTGCGCTGCCGGGCATCCAGGAAGCTCTGGCCAAGGCCGGGGTCACCCCGTCACTGCCGCCCCACGACCACGCCATCGGCTACGAATGGGCCTTGGACGGCGACCGCGAGGCCACCGTCACCATCGCCCCCGTAGACAGCCTCACCCAGGCGGTCCGCATCGCCAACGAGGACACCTCCGGCCTAGCCGCAGCCATCGTCACCGAGGACAAGGCCGCCGCCGACAGGTTCATCAGCGGCTACACCGGCACCGGAGTCTTCTGGAACGCCCCCACCCGCCTACTCGACGGCTTCAAGCTGCGCGGAGTCCCGGAAACCGGCATCAACCTGGACCGCGTCCCCGGCCCCCGAGGCCCAGTCACCTTCACCGACCTGGCACTCAGGCAGTACGCAGTACTGCCCGCCTGACTGCAAAGAAGCAGCCGACCGCCACGGAACGCAACGGGCCAGGACCCAATCAGGCACCCCGCAGCCCCCTGCCCTGCGATGCGTAGCGAGCCGACCGCGCCCTCCGCGATGCGCAGCGAGCCGTCTCGTTCCACGCACCCCCTAACCCGATGTGACCTTGGCGACTTCACGACCACCGCCATCACCCCATCGTGGCGAGGGCCACGTCAAACCGCGTCAACCCAGCCGAGCCACCCCCACCCGGCGGGGCTAGGATTCCCCCGAGCCAGTGAGCCAGCGGCTCGACCATGTCCACCACCAGGCACATGCAGGAGGCAGGAGTGACTGCAGTAGCCCCTCAGCCGATCGCGACGCGGCCGTATCCGGCGCGCGAGACGCTCAAGGGTTCGTACCTGCTGCGGTTGTTCCGCACGACGGACCACAAGCAAATCGGCATCATGTACTTGGTCACCTCGTTCGCCTTCTTCATGGTGGGCGGCGCGATGGCCATGCTGATCCGGTCCGAGCTTGCCGTCCCGGGACAGCAGTTCCTGTCGCAGGAGCAGTACAACCAGCTGTTCACCATGCACGGCACGATCATGCTGCTGCTGTACGCGACGCCTATCCTCTTCGGATTCGCGAACTTCGTGCTGCCGCTGCAGATCGGCTCGCCCGACGTGGCGTTCCCGAGGCTCAACGCCTTCTCGTACTGGCTGTACCTCTTCGGCGGCCTGATCGTGATGGCGGGCTTCCTGACCCCGGGTGGAGCCGCCGACTTCGGCTGGTTCGCCTACACCCCCCTCTCTGACAAGATCCACTCCCCGGGCGTCGGCGCCGACCTGTGGATCGTCGGCCTCGTGGTCGGTGGTCTCGGCACCATCCTCGGTGCGGTCAACATGCTGACCACAGTGGTCTGTCTGCGCGCCCCCGGCATGACGATGTTCCGGATGCCCATCTTCGTGTGGAACATCCTGATCACCAGCATCCTCGTGCTGCTGGCCTTCCCGATCCTGACCGCCGCGCTGCTCGGCCTGCTGGCCGACCGGCAGATCGGCGCGCATGTGTTCGACCCGGCCAACGGCGGCGTGATCCTCTGGCAGCACCTGTTCTGGTTCTTCGGCCACCCCGAGGTCTACATCGTCGCCTTGCCGTTCTTCGGCATCGTGTCGGAGATCTTCCCGGTCTTCAGCCGCAAGCCGTTGTTCGGCTACCGCACCCTCATCTACGCAACCCTGGGTATCGCGGCGCTGTCGATGACGGTGTGGGCGCACCACATGTACGCGACCGGCGCGGTCCTGCTGCCGTTCTTCTCGTTCATGACGTTCCTCATCGCGGTCCCGACCGGTGTGAAGTTCTTCAACTGGATCGGCACGATGTGGAAGGGGCAACTCACCTTCGAGACACCGATGCTGTTCAGCGTCGGCTTCCTGGTGACGTTCCTCTTCGGTGGTCTGACGGGTGTCCTGCTGGCCGCCCCGGCGATCGACTTCCACGTGTCCGACACGTACTTCGTCGTCGCCCACTTCCACTACGTGCTCTACGGCACGATCGTGTTCGCGACCTTCGCCGGGATCTACTTCTGGTTCCCGAAGATCACGGGCCGGTTCCTCGACGAGCCGCTGGGCAAGCTGCACTTCTGGACCACGTTCCTCGGCTTCCACGGCACGTTCCTCGTCCAGCACTGGCTGGGCAACGAGGGCATGCCGCGCCGGTACGCCGACTACCTGGCCAGCGACGGCTTCACCACGCTGAACATGATCTCGACGATCGGCGCGTACATCCTCGGTGCCTCGACGCTGCCGTTCATCTGGAACGTCTTCAAGAGCTACCGCTTCGGTGAGATCGTGACCGTCGACGACCCGTGGGGCTACGGCAACTCCCTGGAGTGGGCCACCAGCTCCCCGCCGCCGCGGCACAACTTCACCGAGCTGCCGCGCATCCGGTCCGAGCGCCCCGCGTTCGACCTGCACTATCCGCACATGCTGGAGCGGATAGAGGCGGAGCGGAACATCGGGCACGCGTCCCACATGGACGAGAAGGCGCACGAAGCGGTGGTCCACACCGTCGAGGCGCACAAGGACGACCCGAAGTAGCAACCGTGACACCCGCGAAGCCCCGGTGCTCTGATCTCAGAGCGCCGGGGTTTCGTTATATGTGGCGTGTATCACAGCGATCGGTATCTTCCTCTTAGTGGGTGACAGCGGCGTGGGGGCGCCGGGGTTCGCGCGACTAAGGGGACACGAATGTCAGACTCGACAGACTCGCCCAAGACACCACCCGACTTCGCGGCCGCCGCCGTGGCCGAGGCCAGGGTCGATGAGGCCCCGGACGGCTTCGACCAAGTCCAGGAGTACCTGCGCCGGTTCGGTTACCTGACCGACGACACCAACGTCGAGCAGGCAGACGAACTCGGCGCCAAGGCCGCCGAGGCGAAGGTGACCGGGACGCTGGACTCGGACACCTCGACCGCGCTCGCCCAGTTCCAGGCGGTCAACAGCCTGTCCGTGACCGGCGTGTTCGACGAAGCGACCCGCGGGCTGATGGCGCAATCGCGGTGTCTGCTGCCCGACCCGCCTGCCCCGTCGCCGCTGGCGTTCTCCACCGCGTGCGCTTGGAACAAGAACGCGCTGACCTACGCCTTCGACGCGGGCACCGGCGACGTGGCGGGCGACGACGAGCGGCAGGCCGTGCGCAACGCGTTCATCACCTGGTCGGCCGCCGCGCCGCTGGCCTTCCGCGAGGTCGCCACGAACCAGAGCCCGGATCTGGTGATCCGCTGGGGCAACGCGAACTGCGGTGACACCGACATGACCGGCGGCACGCTCGCCCACTGCGACTACCCGCCTGGATGCGGCTACTACGGCAACGCCATCCCGCGGCCGCTGCACTTCGACGACCAGGAACACGCCTGGGGACTCGGCACGGCCAGCGCGTACGACGTGGAATCCATCGCGCTGCACGAGATCGGGCACTTCCTGGGACTGCAGCACTCCAGCGACACCAGCGCCGTCATGTACGCCTACGCGCCGAGCGCGGGCTCGACGAAGCGGGTCCTCACCACCGACGACATCGAGGGCATCCGCAAGCTCTACCCGCCGACCGGGCCGATCTTCGTCAAGCACAGCGGCAAGTGCCTCGACATCGAGGGACAGTCCACGGCCAACGGCGCCGACGCCCACCAGTGGGACTACTGGGGCGGCAACAACCAGATCTTCAAGATCGAATGGGTGGAGACCGGCCACTACCGGCTGATCGCCCAGCACAGCAACAAGGTCGTCGACATCGAGGCCCAGGGCACCGGCAACGGCGCCCTGGTGCACCAGTGGGACTGGTGGGGCGGCAACAACCAGCGGTTCCGCCTCGACCCCGTCGGCCACGGCTACTACCGGATCGTGGCGAAGAACAGCGGCCGCTGCCTCGACGTCTCGGGTATCTCGCAGAACTCCGGCGCCAAGATCGTCCAGTGGGACTGGTGGGGCGGGGACAACCAGCGCTGGCGCGTCGGCCCCGCGCCGATCACGTCGCTGCACAGCGGCAAGGTCATCGACGTCGCGGGCATCTCGCTGGCCGCAGGGGCGGCGGTCACCCAATGGCAGTACTGGGGCGGCGGCAACCAGCGGATGCGACTGGACCCGGTCGGCGGCGGCTACTACCGGATCATGGTCGAGCACAGCGGCATGTGCCTGGACGTGGAGGGCATCTCGACCGCCCAGGGCGCACGGATCATCCAGTGGCCGTACTGGGGCGGCGACAACCAGAAGTGGAAGCCGGAGGGCGTCGGCAACGGGTACGTGAAGTTCGTGGCGAAGCACAGTGGCCACTGTCTCGACGTCTCCGGCATCTCGGCGAACAACGGTGCCCAACTGATCCAGTGGCCCTACTTGGGTGGCAACAACCAGAAGTGGCGTATGTAAGCACGCCAACAGCCAACGCGGCGGGGCTCCTCGGTAACATTTGGGTGTTCGGTCGCGGCAACGGCGCCGCCTGACTCGCTTCCTGTCCGCGCCCGCGGAGATACGAGGACAATGGTGGCCAACTCCAGCATTCCCGTCCTGATCACGGTTACCGGCCCCGACAAGCCGGGTGTGTCGTCCGTGCTGTTCGCGGTGCTCACCCGGCACGGGGTCGAGATCATCGACGTCGAGCAGGTCGTCATCCGCGGCCAGCTGGTGCTCGGTGTGCTGGTCGGCGCCGTTGAGGACGCCGAGGGCCTGCAGGAGTCGGTCGAGCAGGCCATGGCCACGGTGTCCATGCGGGTCGACGTGGAGATCGGCGCGGACCCGCAGTCCGGTGCCCGGCTCGGGTCCTCGCACGTGCTGGTGGTCCTGGGCAGGCCGGTGACGGCGCGCGCGTTCACCGAGGTCGCCCGCAGGCTGGCGGCGCTTGAAGTCAACATCGACGCGATCCGGCGGGTCGCCGACTACCCGGTGACGGGCCTGGAAGTGCACGTCTCGGTCGCCAAGGACGACGCCGACTCCGACTCCCGCCTGCGTGAGGCGCTGGCCGACGTGTCCGTGCGGGTCGGCCTCGACATCGCCGTCGAGCGCGACCAGCTCGCGCGCCGCGCGAAGCGGCTGATCGTCTTCGACGTCGACTCGACGCTCATCCAGGGCGAGGTCATCGAGATGCTCGCGGCCAAGGCGGGCGCCGAGGAACAGGTCCGCCAGGTCACCGAGGCCGCGATGCGCGGCGAATTGGACTTCACCGAGTCCCTGCACCACCGGGTCGCCCATCTCAAGGGCCTGCCGGAGTCCGTGCTGGACGAGGTCGCGCGCGGCATCGAGCTGACGCCGGGGGCGCGCACGACGATCCGGACGCTCAAGCGCCTCGGCTTCCGCTGCGGCGTCGTGTCCGGCGGCTTCACCGCGATCATCGACCGCCTGGTCGACGACCTCGAACTGGACTTCGCCGCCGCCAACGAACTTGAGATCGAGGACGGCGTGCTGACCGGCCGCGTCGTCGGCGACATCGTCGACCGCGAGGGCAAGGCGGTCGCGCTGCGCCGCTTCGCCGACGGCTTCGGCGTGCCGCTGGCCCAGTGCGTCGCGGTCGGGGACGGCGCCAACGACATCGACATGCTGTCGACGGCGGGCCTCGGCATCGCCTTCAACGCCAAGCCCGCGCTGCGCGAGATCGCCGACACCGCGCTGTCGCACCCGTACCTTGACGTGGTGCTGTTTGTCCTCGGTGTGACGCGCGCCGAGGTCGAGGCGGCCGACTTGGCCGACGGTCTGGACCTCGAACGACAGTGACCACGCTCGCCCCACTGGCCGCCCGCTATGCCTCCTGGCTGTCGCTGCCCGCGTCGGCCACCCGTGACACGGCGGACGAGGACCCGGCGCTGGTCCGCGCGATGCCGGTGATCCTGCGCATCGAACGCGATCTGCCTGCCCGGAGCGCGCTGCTCGCGGCGGCGGCGTCGGCGGCGGTCGCGGTCTGCCTTGACCCGCTGGCCGAGCCGGGTGGGCCGTGGCATGGCGAGGTGGACGCGTGGGTTCGCGGTCGGATTCGCAAGGTCTCCCGCCGCGCTCGCGGCGCGCATTGGGACGCGGTCCAGGCGCTGCCGGGGGTGACGGTCACCGTGGACGGTGCGTCGGCGCGGGCGTTGGTTCCTGCGCTGGTCGAAGAGACGCCGCGTGAGGTCGCCAAGCTTCAGATCTCCGGGAGCGACCTGCCTGATGACGAACCTGGAGCGGTTCCGGGGGGTGTGCCGGTGCTGTGGTGCAACCCGGGGGTTCCGATGACGGCGGGTAAGGCGGCGGCGCAGGTCGGCCATGCCACGATGCTGCTTGCGGCTCTGATGGATGCTGAGGAGCTGAGTTCGTGGGGTGCGGCGGGTTATCCGTGTGCGGTGCGGACGCCTTCGGCTGCGCGGTGGGCGGAGTTGCATCCTGGGGACGCGCCTGACCTGGCCTGGAAGACCCGCCGGGTACTCGCGGTCAGAGACGCGGGATTCACTGAGGTAGCTCCAGGCACTGTGACGATCCTCGCCCAGTTCCAGAAGTGACTACGGGCGTGCCGTGCCCGCGGCTCCGTGTTGCGAGAAGGGAGCGTCAGGTGAAGACCGTGAGCTACACCGAGTTCGACGTGAGGTACTCCGAGATTCTCGACGCAGTTGTCAACGACCGCGAAGAGGTGGCCGTAATTCGGGAGGGACACGAGTCGGTTGTGGTCGTGGCGTTCGACGACTATCAGTCGCTCAAGGAAACGGCCTACTTGCTTCGAAGCCCGGAGAACGCACGACGGCTGATCACCGCGATCGAGCGACTGGAGTCCGGCGCACAGTAAGGACTCGTCAATTGACCTGGTCGGGCGACGAACCAACACCGACACCAGTGCCGTTGAAGCGTGAGCTTCATGCCACGTGGTCACGTTGCGTACCAGTACCGCCGACTCGTGTACAAGGTGGCAGGCGACGAGATCAGAATCGCTGCCTGCCGCTACCACTACGGCAAATGAGCCCGACCGCGCGAAGTCGCCTCCGCGCGACCGGGCGGCGTCTCAGCGGCGCCAGATTACGAACAGGCCGTCTTCGATGGTGGTCATGGCCTCTATGAAGGCGTCGTTGTCGAAGTCCGGGAGGGACTGGAGCCTGCTCATCAGGTCGTCCGCCGCCGGGTCGCCCGCGGGTACCGCGCAACCCCCGCCGCCTTCTCGCATCAGTAGGAAGAAGACGTCTTCCTTCCAGGGGCCTTCCGGGGTGGTTCGGATGGCCACCTCGGCCAGGTCCGCCCAGGAGACCGACTCTTCGGTGCCGTCGGCGAGCTGCCTGCGGACACCGTCGTCGTCGACGGTGATGCCTGCTTCGCCGGGAATGCCTGACACGCGACCTCCGTGGGGATTGGACAACTCAGCCTGCCGCACTGTCCAGCCTGCGCAGTGCGGCGCGGACGACCTCGGCATCGGTCGTCGGCCAGAACGGGGGGAGGGACGCCCGCAGGAAGCCGCCGTAGCGGGCGGTGGCGAGGCGCGGGTCGAGGATCGCCACGACGCCGCGGTCGTCCATTGAGCGCAGGAGCCTGCCCGCGCCCTGGGCCAGCAGCAGGGCGGCGTGGGTGGCGGCGACGGTGAGGAAGCCGTTGCCGCCGCGGGCCTCCACGGCGCGCTGGCGGGCCGAGGCCAGTGGGTCGTCTGGGCGCGGGAACGGGATCCGGTCCATCACGACCAGCGACAGTGACGGGCCGGGTACGTCGACACCCTGCCACAGCGACAGGGTGCCGAACAGGCACGTCGCTGGGTTCTCGGCGAACTTCTTGACCAGCTGCATTGTCGAGTCGTCGCCCTGGCAGAGGATCTCGACGTCGGTGCGTTCGCGCAGCGCGGCGGCGGCGTTCTTGGCGGCGCGCATCGACGAGAACAGGCCGAGGGTGCGACCGCCCGCGGCCTCGACCAGGGACAGCAGCTCGGTCAGGTAGGCGTCGGGCAGCCCGTCGCGGCCCGGCGGGGGCAGGTGGCGGGCGGTGTAGAGGATGCCGCTGCGGCCGTGGTCGAACGGGGAGCCGACGTCGATGCCGGTCCACCGGATCTGGTCGGAGTCGACCTCCTTGTCGGAGGCCATCCCCTCGACCTTCTCGCTGGAACTCTGCTGCACCGGCAGGCCCCACTGCCTGGCCAACGCGTCGAACGTGCCGCCAAGGGTGAGCGTGGCCGACGTCAGGACCGTGGTGTTCTCGCCGAACAGCTTCTCCCGCAGCAGCCCCGCCACGCCGAGTGGCGCGACCTTGAGCGTCGGCGGGCGTGGGGTGTTGGAGCCGAAGTCGCCGGTCACCCACACCACGTCGCGGCGGCTCGCGTCGTCGGTGCCGAAGGCCTCCAGGACGCGGACCGCGTTGTCGTGCACCTCTTCGAGCATGGACATCGCCAGTTTGCGGGTGGCGACGACATCGGGGTCGGCCTGTCGTTCCGGGCCGAGCGAGGTGATGCAGTTGTGCGCGCTGTCGCGGATGGCGGTGACCGTGACCCGCAGCGGCTCGGGGAACGTGTCGAGCCTGCCGGTCGGCACGTCCTCCAGCAGCATCGCCAGGCCCTCGCCGCACTCGGCGAGCCGGTCGGCGGTGTCCTCCTCGACGAGCCTGCCGACGCGCCGGGACGCGATGGACACCATCGCCGCCGACAGTTCGCCGGTGGCCACCGAGGTGACCCGGTCGACCAGGTCGTGGGCCTCGTCGACGATCACCACGTCGTGTTCGGGCAGCACCTGGTAGCCCTGCAGCGCGTCGATGGCGAGCAGCGCGTGGTTGGTGACGACGATGTCGGCCCGGCCGGCCTCGGCCCTGGCCTTCTCGGCGAAGCAGTCGGTCCCCATCGGACACCGGGACGCGCCGAGGCATTCCCGTGCCGACACCGACACCTGCCGCCAGGCCTGCTCGGACACGCCGGGGACCAGTTCGTCGCGGTCGCCGGTCTCGGTGTCGCTGACCCACTCCCGCAGCCGGGTGACCTCGCGGCCGAGCCGGGAGATGGCGAACGGGTCGAACAGCACCTGGTCGTCCGGCTCGTCCTCCGGCCCGTCGAGCCGGTGCAGACACAGGTAGTTGCGGCGTCCTTTGAGGATCGCGAACGTGGGGGTCCGCTTGAGGGAGTCCTTGAGCGCCTTGGCGACCCTCGGCAGGTCCCGGTCGACCAACTGGCGCTGCAGCGCGATCGTCGCCGTCGAGATGACCACGGTCGAGCCGTTCGCCACGGCGTGGCGGATCGCGGGCACCAGGTAGGCCAGGGACTTGCCAGTGCCCGTCCCGGCCTGCACGGCCAGGTGGTCACCGGTCTTGATCGACGCGTGCACGGCCTCGGCCATCTCGACCTGCCCTGGACGCTCCGCGCCACCGACGGCGGAGACCGCGGTGGCGAGCAGGTCGCGCAGAGGGGGAAGGGAGTCCGGCACAGCGAAGACCGTACCGCTGAGGGGTGTCAGTCCTCGGTTGGGCTCGCGCGTGGACACGACCGTGGACGGTCGGGCGGCCCTGGCGCGGGGCCGCCCGACCTCCAGCGGTCAGCGGGTGGCGCGTCGCCGGGAGGCGACCAGTGCGCCGGTGCCTGCTCCCACGAGCAGGAGTCCCACCAGCACCGATGGCATCGCGTTGACGCCGGTGTCAGCCAGTGCGGCTGCCGGGGTCACGCTGCCCTGCGGCACGGCTGCGGGCGACGTGCTGGTCGCGGGCGTCGCCGGAGTCGTCACGGTGGTGGTGTGCGTGGTCGGGGGAGTGGTGGTCGTCGTGGTCGGCGGTGTCGTCGGCGGGGTGCTAGGCGGGGTAGTGCTGGACTTGCAGCCGGTGTGGGCCGGGTTCGACCGACCGATGCCGTGGTTGCGGTCGCACTCGTAGCCCGCGTTCGCGTCAGAGCCGCCGGGGAGCTGGCCCTTGGGGTTCTTGTTGTCGGCCTTGCCGACGCAGCCCGCGCACGGCTTGCCGACGGCTTCGCCGCCACCGTTGCCGTTCATCGACGCCGAGCCGTCCCGCGTCGAGTCGTACGGGCCGTGGGTGTTGGCGCCGTTGCCGCTGAAGTCGGCGTTGGACGCGGGCTGTGGCGCGGTGAGGTCCTGCGGGGCGGGCTTGCCGTGGGCGGCGGAGGCCGCCGCGGCGGGAGTGCCGTTCCCGTTGCCGTTGCCACCGGGATCAGCGACCGCTTCCAGGCCTCCGCCCAGGAGCAGTACCAGCCCCGCGGTGCTGACGGCGGCGGCGAGACGCTTGTTGAATGTGGTGGGCATGGCAAACCCCCGATAGTCGAGAGGTACAGCTCTATACCCATTAGATCGTCGGAAAGTCGCTGATAGTTACGGTCGCTAGTGGTCCAGTGCTACTACTGGGTGACCCGCCTCGGTGTTTCGGCGGGTCTTTGTCCACCCATTGTGGCCGCGGATGAGACGAACGAGCGCCCGCCACGACGTGATGTAGAAGGTGTAGATGTAGATCGCGTACGCGAAGCCGTAGGCGAGGCCGCGGAAGAACCCCTTGTCCGGCTCGCACTTCTTGCGGTAGATCGGGCCCCAGATGATGAACGGCATCAGCCCGAACGAGCCGTAGGTGGCGAACAGCAGCCACGCGCCGCCGCTGAACCACTCCCAGACCTCGGTGGGATTGTGGGTGGCGCGGATGCCCAGCAGCACGAACGGGATCGGGTAGATCAGCGTGCCGAGCAGCTGCATCCACGGCTGGGCCAGGTAATAGAGCATCTCCGCCGCACCGAGGGTGGACAGGTGGCGGGAGTCCCAGATGCGCCGGACGTAGCGGGCGCACTGCATGGTGCCCTGGCCCCAGCGGGTGCGCTGGGTGAGGAACCGTCGCAGGCTGTAGAGGGCTTCCTGGTCGACGTGGGTGTCGACGGTGAACCCGGTGTGCCAGCCCGCGGTCAGCAGGTGCACCCCGAGCTCGAAGTCCTCCAGCAGCGCGCCACGCCACGGGCCCGCGCCCTCGACGATGCTGTCGAGGGCGGACAGGCGGGTGAACTGGCCGTTGCCGCCCATGGAGATGGTGCCGGTGTGGCCGCGGGAGAGCTGGATCGCGGCGATGGCGCTGCGGAACTCCAGGTCCTGCATCCGCACGAGCGCGCTGCCGAACTTGCGCTTGAAGTAGCCGCCCGCGCTCGGCGAGGTGCCCCGGTTGCTCATCCGGACGTCGACCTGCACGGCGCCGACCCTCGGGTTGCCGAAGAGGTGCTCGGCCGAGCACACCTCCAGGCAGTCCGGCGCGGGCCTGCCGTCGGCGTCGACCACGACGATGATGGCCCGGTCGGTGTCGGCGTGTTTGCCGAGCCAGCGCTTGAGCTCACGGTAGGCCGAGTTGAGCGCGTCGCCCTTGCCGGTGCGGGCGAAGGGGCGCTGCCTGCGCACCAGGTGCAGACGCTGGTCGCCGGTTCCGCCGTGGCGGGGCCCGCGCAGGCCCATGACCACCTCGGCGGTCCGGTCGTCGGAGTCGTCGTCGATGACCCAGACGTGCGCCTCACGGAAGGTCTGGCGCAGGTAGGCGACCGTGTCGCCGATGACGGTCTCCTCGTCGCGGCACGGGACGAAGAAGTGCCACTCCAGGGTGGTCGGGTCGCCGCCGGGGAGCCGCTTGTGGCGCAGGTAGGGCACGACGATGAGCGCCACGTACGTCACGAACGCGACGCTCATGGTCAGCGCGAGCGCCTGGGTCAGACCGAGGAGCAGGGCCAGGTTCACCGTTCCGCCTTGGGTTTGCGGGTCGAGATCCAGACGAACATCACCAGCGCCGCCGCGCCACCGATGATGCTGACCATCGAGCCGAGCAGCGTGTGGCCCCAGTAGTAGCCGCGGTCGGTGCCCAGCCAGTCGATCAGGCCGACCAGGGTGAGGATCCGCAGCTGGTTGACCAGGATGACGGCGATGGTGGCCAGAGCGAGCGCGCCGAGCACGCGGCCCGCGATGCGCGGGCGCAGGCCGATCATGATCGCGCCGACGACGAGCAGCGGCAGCACCAGGAACGCCGAGGTGCATTCCGGGCTCATCTGCAGCCCGAAGGGATGATCGGTGCCGAGCCCGAAATAGACAGTCTGGCGTTTCGCCGCGAGATAGACCCCGGACGACGTGACCACGTTCAAAATGCCGCTGGCCAGCGCCATTTCCGCGGTCCGATACGCGCGATTGAGCACGATGAGGGCCACGGCGGCCCCGGCGAGCGCCGCGATGAGCACGCGGCCGCCGATCGTCGTTCGAGGTGCGCTGGGCATCGGCAGGGATCCAGCCATCGCCACCAGGGGTGACCTCCGATTCGGTGGGTGTTTTGGCCCCGACTGTCGGACCCATCATCGGCGGCCGAACGGTCTGACTGGATCGCTAGATCGGGTGAAATCGAATCGCCGTTCTCTACCGTCAGTTAAATCGCCTGCACGACCCGGCCGACTTGCTTCGCAAGGTCACACGATCGGGTATTCGTGTGTTTAATTCGTCGAATTATTGGCAGGGTCGCCGATAGGACAACAAGTCCCAACGGAAATCGGAGGAATTGATGCATAAGCACTCGGTGCGCCGAGGTGGCGTGGTCGGCCTGATGGCCGCCGCCGCGCTGCTGGTCGGCGCGCTCCCCGCATCGGCCGCCCCAGGCGACGGTTCGGCTTACGTCGCCTCCGCGAACCTGACCCTCCTCGGGTCGCCCGCGGTCAACGTCGCGCCGCTGGCGCCAAGCAACACCGACGGTCCGACCGACGCCTCGCTGGCGAGCATCAGCATCCCCGGCGTGGTCAGCGCGGGCATCGTCACCAGTCAGGCGATCCGCGACGACGCCACCGGCGCCGTGCACGCCGAGGCGAACCTCGCCAACGTCGGTTTGACCCTCGCCAACCTGGGCACCATCGGCGCCATCAACGTCGACTGCGACGCCACCCAGGCGGGCAACGTGGGTTCGACCACGCTGGCGAATGTGCAGCTGGCCGGGGTCGTGGTCCCGGTCAACCCGTCGCCGAACACCACCATCTCGGTGCCGCCCGGCCCGATCCCGCCGCCGCTCGTGACGATCATCTTCAACGAGCAGATCAACAACCCGGACGGCAGCCTGACGGTCAACGGCGTCCACATCACGCTCAACGCCCTCCTGGGCACCGGCGACGTGATCCTTGCCCACGCCCAGTGCGGACCGGCGGCCCCGCCGATCCCGATGGCGTCGGGAGCGGGCCTGTGGATCGGCCTCGGCCTGCTCGGCGCGGCGGCGATCCCGGTCGGCATCACGGTGCTGCGCAGGCACCGAGTCACCGCGGCCGGATAGCGGCGGGAGGCAAGCGTGTACCGAGCTCCGACCGGAGGCGCCATCGTCGGCGGTGGCGCGGGCCTGGCGGCCACCGGTGCCAACGTCGGCTGGTGGATCGCCTTGGGGATCGCCCTGCTAGTGCTGGGTGCTCTCCTGCTGCACGCCTATCGCAGGCGGCAGTACACCGAAGAAGTCCCGGTCGCCGACTAGCGGGAACCGGCTCTATTCATAGTGGACTCCGGGCGGGCTCTGCCCGCCCGGAGTTTCTTTTCTGGCAAGGAGAAAGCGTGGAGGTTCTGCTCCTGGTCGGCACGCGGCCGGAGGCGGTGAAGGCGGCGCCGGTGGCGCTCGCGCTCGCCGAGCACCCCGTGCTGCGGCCGGTGATCGTCCACAGCGGACAGCACGTGGGCATGGTCGAGCAGGCGCTGGCGCCATTCGGCCTCGCCCCGGCCGAGGCGCTGGCGGTGACCAGGGGCGGTGGCGGCCAGGCCGAGCTGATGGCCGAGGTGCTGCCCGAGTTGGAGGCCGTGCTTGCCCGCAGGCGCCCCGCCGCGGTGATCGTCCAGGGCGACACGACCACGACCCTGGCGGGCGCGCTGTGCGCGTTCTGGCAGGGGATCCCGGTGGTCCACCTGGAAGCGGGCCTGCGCACCGGCGACCTCGCCGCGCCGTTCCCAGAGGAGGGCAACCGGCAGATGGTCGCCAGGGTCGCGGCCCTGCACCTGGCGCCAACCGCCGACGCCGCGGCCGCGCTGCGCCGCGAGTCGGTCCCCGACCGCGACATCGTCGTCACCGGCAACACCGTGGTCGACGCCGTCCTGCACATCGCCGCGGCCGACCGGCCGGCCGCCCACCCCGCGCTGGCCGCCGTCGAGGCGCTGCCGGGCAGGCTGGTGCTGGTCACCGTGCACCGCCGCGAGTCATGGGGCCCGCCGCTCAACGAGGTCCTGTGCGCGGTGCGCACCCTTGTCGACCGGCACCCCGACATCAACGTCGTGCTGCCCGCGCACCCGAACCCAGCGGTCCGCGCCCAGGTCCAGGCCGTGCTGGGCGAGACGGACCGAGTGGTGATCACCCCGCCGCTGGACTACCCGGACCTGGTCAGGACACTGCGCCGGGCCGCGCTGGTCATCACCGACTCGGGCGGCATCCAGGAGGAGGCGCCCACGTTCGGTGTGCCGGTCCTGGTCGCCCGTGACGTCACCGAACGCCGCGAGGCCGTCGACGCGGGCTGCGCGTGGCTGGTCGGCACCAACGGCCAGATGCTGCTGGCGCACGCCGACCACATCCTGCGCACGGGCCTGCGTGTCCCCGCCGACAGCAATCCGTTCGGCGACGGCCACGCCGCCGCGCGGGTCCGCGAGGCGCTCGACCGCCTGCTGGGTCAGCCGACGTTCGGCACCCCGACGAGCCCGACCCGGGCCTCGCGCAGGGTCACGATGGCCGACTCGGTGGTCGCCGCCGAAACCCCCGCGGTCAGGTCGAGGAGCACGGTGGTCCTGAACCCGTCGCGCGCCGCGTCCATCGCGGTCGCCCGGACGCAGTGATCGGTCGCGATCCCGACCACGTCGACCTTGTCGACGCCGCGGTCCCGCAGCCAGTCGGTCAGTGACACCCCGGCGGGCCCGACGCCCTCGAACCCGGAGTACGCCGCGGCGTGCGCGCCCTTGGAGAAGACGGCCTCGATCCCCGAGACGTCGAGCTCCGGGTGGAACGACGCGCCCGGCGTGCCCGCGACACAGTGCACCGGCCACGAGTCGACGAAGTCGGGCTCCGCGCTGAAGTGCGCGCCGGGGTCGAGGTGGTAGTCGCGGGTGGCGACGACGTGGTCGTAGGCCGACGCGGTGATGTGCGAGCTGATCGCCCGCGCGACCGCCGCGCCGCCCGCGACCGGCAGCGAGCCGCCTTCGCAGAAGTCGTTCTGCACGTCCACCACGATCAACGCGGTTCGGTCCATGTCCACCCCTAGTTGACGTAAACGGTCGGGATCGCGGGCTCGCCCGCCGAGAGCTTCAGGCCCTCCCACGGCAGGCTCACCAGGCCGTGGCGCACCCGCTGCCTGCTGTCCTCCAGCGTGGGCAGCCCGTCGACCGGTTGTCCACCACGCATCAGGGGGATCTGCAGCGGCCGATCGTGCTCGCCCATCTCCGGCTGGTCACCGGCGGCGAGGTGCACGACCTCCTCCAGCGCCGTCCCGGTCGGCTTGTGCCTGCGCAGCGCCAGCTTGGCGCCACCGCGCGACTCCTTGTGCGAGCTGCGCTTGGCCACCGGGCGCCCGTCGACCTCCACGAGCTTGTAGACCATGCCAGCTGTCGGCGCGCCCGAGCCGGTGACCAGCGAGGTGCCCACGCCGTACGCGTCGACCGGCTCCGCGCGCAGCGAGGCGATGGCGTACTCGTCGAGGTCACCGGAGACCACGATCCGGGTCTGGGTGGCACCGAGGGCGTCGAGCTGTTCGCGGGCCTGCCTGGCCAGGATTCCGACGTCGCCCGAGTCGATCCGGATGGCGCCGAGAGCCGTCCCGGCGACCTCGACGGCGGTCGCGATGCCCTGGGTGATGTCGTAGGTGTCGACGAGCAGTGTCGTGCTCGCGCCCAGCGCGGCGACCTGCGCCTCGAACGCCGCCTTCTCCGAGTCGTGCAGCAGGGTGAAGGCGTGCGCGCAGGTTCCGCTGGTCGGGATGGCGAACGTGCGGCCTGCCTCGAGGTTCGACGTGGTGGTGAACCCGGCGATGTAGGCGGCGCGCGCCGAGGACACGGCGGCCTGCTCGTGGGTGCGGCGCGAGCCCATCTCGATGATCGGCCTGCCGTTGGCCGCACCCGCCATCCGGGCGGCCGCGGACAGGATCGCGCTGTCGTGGTTGAGGATCGACAGGACCAGCGTCTCCAGGACCACCGCGTCGGCGAACGTGCCGCGCACGGTCAGGATCGGCGAGCCCGGGAAGTACAGCTCGCCCTCGGGGTAGCCGTCGACGTCGCCGGCGAACCGGTACGCGGCCAGCCAGTCCAGCGTCGCCGCGTCGACCACGACCGTCTCGCGCAGGTGGCGCAGCTCGTCGTCGCCGAAGCGGAACGCGCCGATCTCGTCGATGACCCGCTGGGTGCCGCCGACCACGCCGTAGCGCCTGCCGTCGGGCAGGCGGCGGGCGAAGGTCTCGAACACGCAGGTCCGGTCGCCGGTGCCGTCGGCCAGCGCGGCCGCCAGCATGGTCAGCTCGTAGTGGTCGGTGAGCAGCGCGCTGCTGCGGGCGGTCCCAGACATGGCGACGAGCCTAGGCGCTGCCCCGCGAGTCCGGTACGCGCTATCCGCGCGCCGGACTCACAGGGCAGCGCCTAGTCGTGTGATCGCGAGTACTCCGATCGAATGAAGATCCGGCGCACCCGCTGGAAGCGGACATGCCAAAATCATGCTCATGACCGCCCCCGTCGACATGGAGCAGACCGAGTCCAGTTCGTCTGGCGCCGAACTGGTGTCCGAGGACCGACCATGGCAGACGGTCGTCTGGAACGACCCGGTCAACCTGATGTCGTACGTCACGTACGTCTTCCAGAAGCTGTTCGGCTACAGCCGGGACAAGGCGACCAAGCTGATGCTCGACGTGCACCACGAAGGCAAGGCGATTGTGTCGTCGGGCAGCAAAGAGAAGATGGAAGGCGATGTGGCCCGGCTGCACGCCGCCGGGCTGTGGGCGACCATGGAGCACCAATCGTGAAGCCCTGGAAGCGCAAGGGCGACAAGGTCCACGGCGACCTCGACAAGCAGGAGGCCGCCGTCCTGCGCGGGCTGGTCTCCCAGATCGACGACATGCTCAAGGCGCGCATCGAGGACACCCCGCAGGACGAGCTGGCCGAGCTGACCGGCATCCGCACCGGCCCGACCACCTCGCCGGACGACCCGGTGCTGTCGCGGCTGCTGCCCGACTTCCACCGCCTCGACGACGACAACCCGAGCAAGGAAGACCTCGACTCGGCCGCGGTGCTGCGCTCCCTGCACGAACCCACGCTGCTCGACCTCAAGACCGGCGTCGCGGGCGTCGTGCTCGACACGTGCCCGATGTACGGCGGCGGTGTCCGGCTGTCGCTGGAACAGGCCGACGCGTGGCTCTCGGCGCTCAACGACGTCCGGCTGGCCCTGGGCACCGCCATCGACATCTCCGAGGACATGCCCGACGAGCTGCCCGACGACGACCCGCGCAGCCCGCATCTGGCGGTCTACCACTGGCTGACCTGGGTGCAGGAGTCGCTGGTCCAGGCGCTGGCCGACGAATGAACGCGATCACCGACGTGCCCGGGGTGCTCGTCGGGCACCACCACCGCGTCGGCGATGGCTGGGCGACCGGGACCACGGTCGTCCTGCTGCCAGAGGGCACTGTCGGCGGGGTCGACGGCCGCGGCGGGGCACCTGGAACGCGGGAGACCGACCTGCTCGCGCCGGAGAACCTGGTCGACCGGATCGACGCGGTCTGCCTGTCCGGCGGCAGCGCCTACGGCCTGGCCGC
>Ga0247823_10001349_pt1 | contig 20449 bp, 7 predicted proteins | sample 13C_PalmiticAcid_2_FD_192426 | JGI IMG/M metagenome (GOLD analysis project Ga0247823, IMG submission 192426) | Soil microbial communities from agricultural site in Penn Yan, New York, United States - 13C_PalmiticAcid_Day30 | ecosystem: Environmental > Terrestrial > Soil > Agricultural land... | reverse complement strand
CCGATGTTCATGTACCGGATCTCGATCGGCACGCCGACGCCCACCGGGTACTTCTGATTCAGCGGCGGCAGGTTCGACAGCGGCTGCAGAATCGTGAACGGCATCATGTCGTGATCACGCGAGATGTAGAACGTCCCGCGCGCCGTGTCGTTGGCCGCGTCCTGGTCGGTCGCCAGCTGCGGGTACACGCGCACCTCGTACACGCCGGTCGTGTCGGTGTAGCGATTGTTGAAGCCGAACGGCGTGGTGAACGTGTAGGTGTTCGTGCCGAACTGCGGCGTCGAGTTCGGGAACGCGGTGCCGGTGATCGACGTCGTCTTGACGCCGTTGCGCCAGAGGTCGGCGACGACCGGAACGTTCTGACGGGCCGCGGCGCCGTTGTTGGTGAACGTCGCGGTGACGGTGACGTCCTGTCCCGGCGCGTACGCGAAGGCAGGGGTCACCGGCGAGAAGGTCACGTTCGACGTCGAGACGTCGTTGATGACCGGCGAGAGCTTGTAGCCGATGCGCTGGCCCTGGGCATCCGTCGGGAAGCTGAAGTGCCACATGTACGGGTTGAGGAGACCGCTCGCCGGCTGCGAGTAGTTCCACGGATAGTACTCCGCGTACCCGTACGAACCCCACCAACGATGCGTCATCGCGGTGATCGCGACGGTGTCGCCCTGACCATAGCCCGGGTTGTTGAACAGGAAGTACCGCGCCCACTCCGGCGTGCCGCGCGTCGTGGCGGTCGGCTGGGTGTAGTCGAGGTACGACTCTCCGTACTTCTTCAGGCCGACGATCGTGCCGTAGAAGTAGTAGAGGATGTTGATCGGCGAGTCGCTGTACTGGAACTCGATGTTTCCGGTCGCCTCCGAAAGGCGCGCCTGGAAATTGCCGACCGAGCCGTCGTTGCCGCCGTAGGAGTTACCCTGCGTCATGCGCCACTCGACGACGAACGTGCGATTCGGGGCCGAGCCCAGCGTCGCGACATAGATGCCGGCGCCGGCGACACCGTTGCCGGAGAGCCACGACGAGAACGGTGCAATCACGTTGCTGCCGTGGGGGCCGCCCGTGTTGAACAGCTTGTAGTAGCCGTAGTACGAGTATCCCGTCTGCGTTCCGCCGGTGCTGCCGTAGCCCGTGTTCGCAAACGAGATGTACCCGTTGGTCGAGATGATGATCGTCGTCCCCTGGGGGTACGTCGTGATTCCCTCGACGTAGCCGGGCGAGAGGAACGTGAACGGGAACGGCATCGAGTAGGTGTAGATCCTCTCGAGCGCGTTGTTCTGGGTCTGGCTGCCAGACCCGGTCAGGAACGTTCCGCCATTGTCGATGATGCTCGACCAGTTCTGCGGTACCACCGAAGCGACATAGCTATTCCACGATCTCGCCGAGAGCGTGGGATAGACGGTCTGCGCCTGAGTGGTTCCGAGAGCCAGCAGCATCAACGCAAGCACCGCAGTCAGTCTGCGCATTTGCATGGATACAGGTCTCCCTAGAATGAGGGTTTGGGAGACCACCTGGTTCGTGCCGGGTTCTGCCGCCGACACGCCGCTGGTATGCGGTACACACCTTTGCATGGATACTCCCGTGAGTGAGTGAATGCCTGGGCCACGGCAAGCCATGGCCCTGTTTACAAAGAACGAAGCGCGAATTCTGCTCTAGATTGGGGTGTCCGACACGATCAGGTCGATCGGCCGGCAGGAACGAGAACACAGGGTACGGAGAAAAAGTTACCGAGGGCTACAAAATTACCACCTCGGTTACACTCCGCAACATTATCGATACGGCCAGCGTGCGCCGGTTCGCCTATGACGAAAGGCGGCGAGCGCATCGTGTGCACTCGCCGCCTTTGTTCGGTCAACAATGATCCCGAAATCAGCGCACGGCCGATTCCACGAGAATTTCGACGGTTCGACTATAGAACCGGCCCTCCGGCAGGTTGTTGTCGAACAGCTCGCGCGTCTCGCCCACGCCGGTCGCGCGCGCAGGATCGACGCCGAGGGCACGGGCGGTCGATCGGGCGCGGGCCTCGGAGAGGAGCTGATTGTGCTCGGCCTCGCCGATGCGATCGGTGAACGCGGTGATCGAGACGCTGGCGCCGGCGGGAATCCGCGAGCGGATCAGCGCGGCGAGCTTCTCGTTGGCCGGATTGAGATCCGAGCGATCGTAATCGAAGAGGATCAGGCCGTAGCGGTCGGTGCGGCGGTCGGTTGCTCCCTCCTCCCGCTTGCGGCGCAGGGTCACCTGCTCGACAGCGAGTCGTCCGGGCTCGGCCTGGGTCTGCTGACCCGCTTCGTCGCGCACCTGGAGCATGTAGGTGATCGGCGCGGTCGACTTCGTCGAGAACGCACGCGACTCCGCCGGCTTCCATTCGATCGTTCCGGGAACCGTGCCGGTGCCGTTGAACGTCGCGACGACCGCGTCGCCCTGGTGTGCGGTCAGCGCCCACGTACCGACGCCCGCCTCGGCCCGAACGTTCGGACGGAAGCGCACCAGTGGCGGCGAGACGGTACGAACCGTGTCGTCGGTGAAGACGGCGTCGAGCAGGCCGGCGTCGCTCGAGCTGATCTCGACCCGCCGGTTCTCCGCGGCGGCCTCGGCCTGCGCGGTGTCGGAGGCAACCTCCGGCAGATTCCGCGCGCGAACCTTGATCCGCTCGGGCTCGATGCCCCAGGCGCTGGTCAGATACGCTCTCACGGCCTCGGCCCGGCTTTCGGACAGCGCGGTGTTTCCCTTTTCGGCGCCCGTGCCCGCGTTGGTGCCCGTCAGCGTGATCGATGCGCGCGGCGACTGGCGAAGGCGGCGCCCGACGATGTTCAGGATGTCGTAATAGGTCTCGAGCGTGCCGGAACCATACAGGCGACCGACGTCGAAGCTCTCGGCATCGGCCGGCGTCAGGCTGCGATAGCGCGACGGAATCGCGGCGGAGCCTTCGTCGAAGAAGACATAGTTGAGCAGCGGCCGCATCTGGGTCGAGATGAACTCCTCGACGCGGATCGTCACGTCCGGACGCTCGCTGCCGTCGGCGTCGACGCTCGTGGCCGAGACGCTGGCCATGAGCACCGGCGGAACCACCGGCGGCGGCTCGGGCTCCGGCTCGGGTATGACGGCGATCACCGGCGGTGCCGGCGGCGGGGCGTGCTTTAGTGCGATACCGAGTCGCAGGCCGTGCGCGCTCCAGTCGACCGAGTCGCTGACCGGCGTCAGGCCGTAGGAGGCGATGAGCTCCGGAACGAGGAACCACGTCGCCGCGGCGTTGATCGGCAGCTCGCGGGCGATTCCGACGAGCGCCGAGGCCTGCATCGACGCCAGGCCCGGGATCGAGCCGGATGCTTCGTTTCGAATGCGCCGGCCGTCCTCGAACGCTCCTCGGTCGGAGGGCTCGACGATCCTGTCGTCCTGCTCGAACTCGTCCGAGATGACGAACGCAGCTCGGGCGCCGATGCTGGCGACGAAGCCGAGCGGCAGTGACAGGCCGAGCATCGGCTCGATCCCTGCGGTCGTCATCGAGGCGTCGATCCGCCGCTCGAACACGGCGCGGAAGGTCGTCGTGTCCGCGACGATGACCGTCGTCTCCTCGCTCGTCCGCATCTCGGCGTTGTCGCTCTGCACTGAGCCGCGGAGCACGAGCCAGATGGTCTCCGACAGCGGCAGCTCGACGAGCGCCCCGAAGGCGGTGCCGCCTCCGGCGCCTCCATCGAAGCGCGACGTGTACGGCAGATCGGTACGTCCGGCGAGGCGGTTGAAGTCCGCGCTGTGCACCGAGCGGACGAAGTCACCGAAGATGCCGAAGCGCGGGCGAGGGCCGACGGTGTCGGGAAGCTGCGCCGCGGCGTGCGGCGCGGAGACGGCGAGTGAGAGCGCGCTGATCGCGAGCGCGGCCATGACGGTCGGGCCGTGCGAGCGACGGATTCGGGATGTGACCACGGAGATCAAGGAAGGAAGACCCCACGGCGCGTCCGGATGGACGCGCCGCGCAGGAGCAAGTGGAATGAAGGGCTGTTCGCCGCGCACGATCAATGCGCGACCTGCATCGGCTCGATGATCCGACCGGTCGGCGTGACCAGGACGATGTAGTACGTGCCGCCGGCCAGCGGCTCGGTGTCGACGGTGATCGCGTAGCGCCCCGGCTGCAGCTCGGCATGCTCGAGGTCGAGCACCCGACGGCCGAGGACGTCGAACAGCGCGAGATCGGTCTCGCCCGGCTCGATCAGCTCGTAGCTGATGACCGCGCGTCCCATCGAGGGATTCGGCACCGGCGGCGTGATCGACAGGCGCCCACCCGGCAGGTACAGCCGCCAGCCACCTTCGGAAACGATCCGCAGCAGGCCCGCCTGGACGGTCGTCGCGACCGGCGCGTCGAGCCACTGGAAGTCCTCGACGACGAGCGGCGTCACGTTGGTGTCGCCGAGCGCCGCGATGAACTCGAGCGTCGCGATCGCTCCGGTGTAGACGCCGAGGGCGCGCCGTCCGGTGATCGTGATGACGCGGTCGTTCCCGTCGATCTCGCCCATCGGCGTGGCTCCGGTCGGGAACAGGAGCGTGCGGTTGAAGCGGAGCGTCGCGGTGAAGTCGTCGGCACCGACCGCATCGAGGTTGCGTCCGCTGGTGATCGTGATCGGCACGGTCACCCGCTCGCCCGGCATCGCCGAGAGCTCGGGAACCGAGAGCTCGACGCTCGCGCCGGCTCCCTCGACGGGCATCGAATACCCGACGCATCCGAACTCGTTGGTGATGCGCACCATGTGCATGCCCGTGCCGGTCGGCGTGAAGCGCTGCTGGTTCGCGCCCGAGACCGCGACGCCGTCGACGTACCACTGGTAGGTGTCGGCCGGACTCGAGACGAGATCCTCTCCCTCACGCGTGATCGTCGGCGGATTCGGCAGCGGGTTGACGCGAACCGTGACCGCGTCGGTCTCGCCGCTGCAGCCGTTGTCGTCGAGCACCGTCAGCGAGTAGCTGCCGGAGGCGGTGACGACGATCGACGGCGTCGTCTCGCCGGTCGACCAGAGGTAGCTCTCCATGCCGGCCGGACCCTCGAGCGTGACGCTGTCGCCTTCGCAGAACTCCAGCGGACCGCGGACCGACAGGACCGGGGCCAGCGGAGCGCGCTGGGTGATCGTGATCTCGCCGGTACCGGTGCAGCCACCGGCGCCGGTGACGGTCACCGAGTACGTGCCGGCGCCGACACGAATCGAGCGAGACGTCGCACCGGTCGACCACTGGTAGCTGAAGCCATCGGGGGCTTCGATCGTGACGGAGTCGCCGGCGCAGAGCTCGGTCGATCCCTGCGGCGTGATGCTCGGCTGCAGGTTCGAAGAGATCGTCACGCCGATCGGCGTTCCGGGTCCGCGACAGCCGGTCGTCGCCGAGCGCATCGTCACGTCGACACGGCCCGTTCCATTGCCTCCCCACTGCACCTCGATGCAGCGCGTGCCGGCGCCGGAGACGATCGTGCCGCCGCTGACGGTCCATTCGTACTGATCGGCGTCGGTGCCGTCGGCGCAGTAGCGCTCGCGTGCGTTCGGACAGACCGAGGCCGAGCCGCTGATCGTCGGCTGCGGCACCGGGTTGAGCGTGACCTCGAAGGTCTGCGAAGTGCCACGGCATCCCGCGGCGTTCGTGACCGTGACGGTATAGACGCCCGGCGAGCGCACGTCGATCGTCGGTGTCCTCTCACCCGTCGACCAGACATAGCTCGTGAATGGCTGGGTCGTCGACAGTATCGCGCTCTCGCCCGGGCAGATCGATGTCGCCGTCGAGGCGATCGTCGGCGCCGGTGACGGCGCGATCGTCACGGTGATGCTTGCGTCGCCAAAACATCCGGCGTCGTTCGCGACGTCGACCCTGTAGGTACCTGCCGCCTTGACGGTGATCCGCCGGCTGGTCGAACCGTTGCTCCAGCGGTAGCTCGAATAGCCGCTGCCGGCATCGAGCGTCACGCTGTCTCCGGCGCAGATCGTCGTCGAGCGGCTCGGCTGGATCGCCGGGACGAGGCGGTCACCGATGGTGACGGCAACCGTCGTATCGGAGCTGCAGCCCGTCGCGTTGTCGACGATGCGGATGCGGATGCTGCCGGAGCCGGCAGATCCCCACTTTACGACCACGCTCTCGGTGCCCGCGCCCGACTCGATCGAGGCGCCGGTCCCGATGACCGACCACGTGTAGGTGCGGCCCGGATCGCCCGGGACGCTATAGGTCGCGGTCGTGTTCTGACAGACGACGATCGGTCCGCTCATCGCGGCGCGCGGCGCCGGCTGCACGTTGACCACGACGGTGTCGGAGTATCCGGGGCAGTTCGCGCCGGCAGTGACCGTCACGAAGTACTGGCCGGGCGTGCGCGCCTCGATCGTGCGCGTGACCTCGCCGTTGCTCCAGCGGTACGACCCGTAGCCGTCGCCGGCGTCGAGCGTCACGCTCTCGCCCTCGCAGAACGTCAGCGGTCCGGCCGCCGTCACCCGCGGCGTCGGCCGCGGCAGCACCGTGATCTGAACGCTCGTCGTGTTCTTGCAGCCCTTGTCGTCGGTGACCTCGAGCGTGTAGGTGCCGGACTGCTTGACGACGATGTTCGTCGACGTCGAGCCGGTCGACCAACGGTACGCCGTGTATCCATTGGAGCTGCTCAGCAGCACGCTGTCGCCTTCACAGAAGGTCGTCGGACCCTGCGGGTAGATCACCGGCAGCGGTTTCGGGTTGATCGTCACGACGACGTCCTGCGACGTCTCGGTACACCCCTGGGCGGTCGTGACGGTGACGCGGAAGGTGCCGCTCGCGCTCGGGGTCAGGCTCTGGCCGGCGGCGCCGGTGTTCCAGCGGTAGCTGTCGTTCGAGCTTCCGGCGGCCGTCAGCGTCAACGGGTCGCCCTCACAGATCGTGATCGGCCCGGCCGGCGAGATCGTCGGCACGACGGGCTTCGGGAACGCGGTGACGATGACCGGATCGGAGGTATCGAGACAGCCGTTGTTGTCGACCGTCATCACCCGATACGTGCCGGCGGTCTTCACCTTGAGCGTTCGACTGACCTCCATGTTCGGAAGCCACGTGTAGACGGCATAGCCCGGACCCGGGTCGAGTGTGACGGAATCCGGTAGACAGAGGCGGATCGGACCGGCGGGATTGATGCGCGGCTTCGTCCGCGTGTGCACCCTCACCTTGATAGTGTCCGACGTCGCGGCGCATCCGCTGATGCTGACCACCGACAGGACATAGTTGCCGGTCTCCTTGACGACCAGCCGGTTGGTCGACGTCTGGGCGATGTCGTTCCAGCGATAGGAGACGAAGCCCTCGAGCGCGGTCAGCGTGACGCTGTCGCCCGGACAGAACCGGAGCGGTCCGGAGGAGTCGATCATCGGCTTCGACGGATCGCAGAAGAGGACGACGAAGGCGTCCGAGTTCGTCGTGGCATTGCCTCCCTTGAAGGCCTGAGCCGCGTTCTGGATCGGGAAGTTCGTGCTCCACGTGTTGCCGCCGACGACCATTGAGCCGTAGGGATCGAACGAAATGCCGTGGCCTTCGTCGTTGTTGTTGCCGCCATAGTAATCGACGAACTCGCGCACGCCGGTCGAGCTCATGCGCGTCATGTAGACGTCGCGCATACCCTGCGGTCCGCAGGCGATGCAGTCGGTGGTCGTCGGGAGATTCGTGCTCAGCGTATAGCCGGTCAGCAGCACCGCGCCATCGGGTCGCGCCGCGACGCCGGTGCCGGCGTCGTCGCCGTTGCCGCCGAAGTACGTCGCCCACTGGAGCGCGCCGAAGGAGTTGAGCTTCAGAACGTACCCATCGTGGGTGCCGCCGCCGTAGGTCGTCTGCGCCGAGCCGGCGGTCGTCGGGAAGCCTCCGGAGGCGACGACGCCGCCGACGAAGACGTTGCCGGCGAGATCGGTGGCCACGCCGACGAATCCGAGACCCGAGACGTGATCGTTCTCCATGTTCGGCCCACCGTAGTAGGTCGACCACAGGCGGGTGCCGGTCTTGTTGAACTTCGCGACGAACGCGTCGGCGCTGCCGCCGATCGATCCCTGCGCGGGATTGGTCAGCGGAAGGTTGTTGCTGTACGTCCAGCCGGAGATGACGATCGCCTGGCTCGTGTCGGTGCCGACGGCATAGCCGTAGTCGATGCCGCCGCCGCCGTAGTACGTGGCCCACTGGACCGCTCCGGTCGGCGAGAATTTCGCGATCAGCACGTCCTCGTTGGTGCTCGGCCTGGCGACCATGCCGCTGGTCTGCAGGCCACTGGTCGTCGTCGTCACGAGCATCGCCACGCTGCCGCTGGAGTCGGCGGCGAAGCCGTAGCCGTCATCAAACGAGCCGCCGCCGTAGTAGGTGCCCCACTGCCGGGTGCCCGCCGAGTTGAACTTCACCACGAACGCGTCGCGGACACCGCCGAAGGTCGTGCGGTGCGCGCCGGTCGAGGTCGGGAAGTTGTTGCTGAACGTGTGGCCGGCGATGAAGACGTTGAGGCTGGTGTCGCTGACGACGCCGTGGGGAAGGTCCTGCGCGCTGCCGCCGTAGTACGTCGCCCACTGCAACTGGCCGTTTCCGTTGAATTTCACGACGAAGCCATCCTCGCTGCCACCATAGGTGGTCTGATGCGCACCCGTCGTCGTGGGAAAGGCGTTGCCGTTGACGTACCCGGTGACGATCGCGTTGCCGGCGCGATCGACCTCGGTCGGATCGCCGCCAAGCAGCAGCTCGTTGTTCGTGCCGCCGTAGAAGGTCGACCAGCGGCGAATCGGGTCGATGACCAGCGTCTCGGTCGGATCGAATCGGCCCAGGTCGAAGCTGACCACGTCGCCCTCGAGCCGGAACCGGGTCGTGACCGCGCGCTGCGTTCCGTCGACGACCTGCAGCGAGATCGGCGCCGACTCGACGAGCTCGCCAAGCGGCGTCGTCGCGCGGATGCTGCCGTCCTCTCCCAGTCGCACCGAGCTCGCGTCGACGTAGCGCATGCGGATATCGGCGACGCGACCGCCCGGATGCACCAGGAAGTCGACCTTCATCCCCTCGCCCGTCCCCCTCAGCACCATGTCGATGTTCGGGTAGACGTTCTTCAGCGTCACCCGCCTGAACGACGGTACGCCGAGGATGCCGTCGGGACAGTGGGCCAGATAGTAGTTGCGCGCGCCCTCGGCACGCTCCTCCTCGAGAACCTCGACACGCTCGCGCGCTCCGACGAGCTCGAGATCCATCCGCCACTGCTCCGCCAGCGTGAACGGCGCCTCGTGACGGCAGGCGTGATCGTCGTCGCCGGCGTGCTCGTCGGTCCCGTCGGCGCTCGACGCGTGAGCCTCGTCCCGCCGGACGTACCGGTCGAACACGTAGCTGATCGCGTTCGAGCGCACGAAGACCTTCGTGTCGTTTGCGTCGGCGGTGTACAGGATATCGGGACGTCGCTCGCCCCGGGTGTCGACGACCTGGCCGCGGTTCGGAGTGAAGCTCACCCCCTGCGCGCCGATCTGCCGGACTCCCGGATGCGTCGGATCGACCGTTTGCGCCCGCAGCACGCCGTCGCCGGCGGCGACGCAGAGCAGCAGGATCGAGATTGTCAGCAGAGCGTAGCGAAGCATCATCGACACCTGTCTATGGGAGTGATGCGGGAGATGTGTTCAGACGGAGCAGAATCCGGCGGCCGCGCGCCGGTCCCGAATGGCCGTGAGGTGGGGTGAGAGGTCCGGACCGCCCGCGCCATTTCGCACTCGGCCCATCAGCACGTCGTCAATCGCCTGCCGGTCGCTCGACCGGCGCCCATGGCGATCATGCCTCCGGAAGCAATCATGAAGCTCCGGAAGTGTCGTGACACCGGCATGACATTGAAGTTACAGTCTGGAAACTCCGGCAGGAACCCGGGATTTCCCTGGAGGGCGCGCCGACTCGTGTGGAAAATTGACCGCCGCCGCAGTATTCTTCGAATCGCCTTCCGTCAACCGCCTCGAATCTCCGGGAGACCCTATACCTATGCGCCGTTTCTACACTCTTGCACTCCTTCTGGTCCTGCTCGCCGACGTGGCCTCGGCGCAGGTGCCGTGGACCTTCCGCGTTCGTGACTGGAGCACCGGACAGTATAAGGATGTTACCGCTACGCTCCTGTTCGAGGGTCGATTCGCCCGCGTCTGGGTCGACGACGTCGACACCGCCCGCGCGGCAGTCAAGGCCGCACTTCCCAACCTCGTCCGCGCGCTCGATACCGCCATCGCCGGAACGAACATGAACATCGTCCCGCGCGATCCCAACAAGGGCATCCTGCAGAACGACATCGAGGTGTTCGGCGACGTCCCGTCGATCGTGACCGTCGAGGGCAAGACCGACTTCCTGATGACCAACCTCGGCTCGGGCATCCTCGGGTACTTCTCGCCGACCGATCAGCTGGCGAAGACCGTCGACGGCAACTCGAACGAGATGAACCTCCTGTACATCAACTCGCGCCAGGGCGTCAGCAACCTCACGCAGCTGCTCTCGACGATCGCCCACGAGTTCCAGCACCTGATCCACCACAGCCGATACCCGCGCGCGGGCTCGAACGACCGGAGCCACTCGTTCTTCAACGAAGGCCTCTCCGAGAACGCGAACCTCGTCAACGGCTACTTCGACCGGATCAACACGGGATATCTCGCCAACACGAACATCGACCTGTTCACGATGCGCTCGGATCCGCCGTCGGCGCAGGATCTCGACTACCAGCGCGCGATGACGTTCGTGCACTACCTGCGCGAGCAGTTCGGCGAGCGCTTCCTCTACGAGTTCACGGGGATGCGCGAGGAGGGAATGACGCGGATCACGAAGACGCTCGAGACGATCGGGATCACGGGAGTGACCGGCGTCGACGTCCTGGAGAACTTTGCCGTGGCGAACCTGCTGCAGATCAGCACCAATCCCGCCCACGGCTACCGGCATCGGCTCGGTACGCTCAACACGAGCGCGACCAATCCGCCGCGCGCGACCGTGCACGAGAACTACACCGGCACGAGCTTTCCCGCGACGCAGAACATCGTGCTGCAGGCTCACGGCATCTACTACATCCGCTACAACACGCCGGGCCCGATGCAGGTGCGCCTGGGCGGCTCCGGCGACGGGCGCGCGATCATGATCGGCGTGCGCAACGGACAGACCGAGGTCGTCGAGCTCCAGGGCGAGACCGACTACACGCTGCCGTTGTGGGCCGGCGGTCCGTTCGAGCGTGTGACGATCGCGATCGTCAATGCTGGCAGCGGTGTGCGCGACGTGACCTGGTCGGCGCAGGCGCTCACCTCCGGCGTCGAGACCGACGCCGCGATCGCGTTCGGCATCGTGGGCGCCTCGATCGACGCGGGCGCATCGGTGGCCTCCGTGCGCTCGACGCTCGCCAGCGCCGACGCCGCGCGTCTCGAGCTCTACAACCTGCGTGGCGAGCGCGTCCGCACCCACGAGCTCGAGCCGGTCGCGGGCGCTCAGACCGTCTATCTCGACGTGGCGGAGCTGCCGGCCGGCGGCTACGTCGCGCGACTGGTGCAGGGCGGCCGCAGCGTCACCAGCGGACTTCTGCTGGCGCGATAGTGGCCCCGGGCCGGCGGCACGTGCGGCCGGAATGCACCTCAAGCGAGGGCAGGGTCGGAGTCCGACCGTGGTTCGTCCACCGCTCCTCTCGTGCCGCCGGCGCGAGAGGAGCGGCACTTTGTCCCTGTCCCCGATCGTCAGACCAGAAACCTTCAACCTCTGTCTCGTTCCATACCGGAGCTTCGAATGTCGTTCGTATCGTACAGGAATACACTGCTGGCGGGAGTGGTCGCGGTGATTGCGACGACCGGCGCCAGCGCGCAGGGGCGGCACGCCGATCATCCAGGACACGCGGCCTGCGGGATGGCCGCGATGGCATCGTATGACCGCGACGCGCTGCTGGAGAACACCCGCGCGGCCAACCCGACGCTTTTCGATCGCATCACCGGCAAGCGTGACGCCGCCGGAGCGCTCGCCGCGTCGGATCTCGAGCTGACGTTCCTCGTCCGCAACCGCGTGACCAACCAGCTCGAGGAGATCAACGGCGTCCTCGTCTACGACGGCATCTTTGCCCGCGTCTGGGTCGATGTCCGCGACACGACGAAGGCCTCGCTGAAGCCGACGTCGACGCAGATGCGGACGCTCTTCCGGGCGCTGGACACGGCCGTCGTGCAGACGAACGTCACTCCGCGCGATCGCAACCAGGGCATCCTCAAGAACGACATCGACGTGTTCGGAGACATCCCGCGGACGTACAACGTCGAGAACAAGACCGACTTCCTGCTGCTCGACATCAAGGATGCAGTCGCCGGACAGAACGTGCTCGGCTACTTCTCGCCGACCGACCAGCTCGCCAAGACGACCGCGGGCGAGTCGAACGAGATGAACCTCCTGTACATCGACTCGAAGGAGGGCTTCCAGCAGATGCAGACGCTGCTCGCGATCATCGCGCACGAGTTCCAGCATCTGATCCACTACGGCCGGCATCCGCGCACCGGCGGCGACGACATCGCCCGTGACGTCGCGCTGAACGAGGGGATGAGTGAGGTCGCGAGCATTCTCAACGGCTACCACTTCCGCTCGAACTCGTCGTACCTCGCGAACACGAACATCAGCATGTTCGACTGGCACTACAGCGAGGCGAACGCGCAGGAGGCCGACTACCAGCGCGCGATGACGTTCGCGCATTACCTGTCGGAGCACTACGGCGAGCGCTTCCTCTACGAGCTCGTCGGCTCCACGCTCGACAACATGCCGCGACTGAGCGATGCGCTGCGACGGTACGGACTGCCGGAGAGCTATGACTTTCGGGAGGTCCTCAAGGGCTTCGCCGTGGCCAACTATCTGCAGACGAGCAGCAATCCGTCGTTCGGCTACGACTACAAGCTCAAGGGCGGCGCAGCACGGCCGCACAGCACCTCCACCGGCACGGGGTTCCCGGCGACCGGCAGCGCGGTCATCCAGCCGTACGGCACGTACTACATCCAGTACAGCAATCCCGGCCCGATGCGCTTCCGGTTCAGCGGCTCGAGCGAGATCAAGGCGATGCTCATCGGCATTCGAAGCCTCGACACCGCCGTCGTCGAGCTGCAGCCCGACACCGACTACACGCTCCCGCTGTGGGAGGGCGGCGCCTACGACCGCGTGGTGGTCGCGCTGATCAGCACGGCGGGCGGCGTTCGCGAAGCGAGCTGGACAGCCTCGGCGCTCACCAGCGGCGTCGCCGGCGAGGCCGGCGCGGCGAGCACGATGCGTATCGATGCGGCCCACGTCGACGCGAACGCCACCGCGACGATCGACTACACGGTCGGATCGAGCGCACCGGTTCGTCTGGACCTCTTCGACGTCCGCGGCGAGCGTGTCCTCACGATCGTCGACGGCCAGTCGCGCGCGGCCGGAAGCCATCGCGAGGTGGTCGCGCTCGATGATCTTGCATCCGGCAGCTACGTCGCGCGTCTCGTGCAGAACGGAGCGGTCGTATCGACGATGATCCTCGTCGCGCGCTGAGTCGTATCGACATCGGATTCGATGGGAAAGGGGTTCCGAAGGGGGCCCCTTTCCCGTGTGCAATAGCGCCGTAGCTTGCAACGTCAAGCCGAGACCGTCGCCGGGCCCTACCGGCGCATCGGTCCCCTCGCACCAATGTTCATCCTACCGCGGTCTCGACCGCTCCGGCATCGATGCTTCCGATTTCTTACCGATTCCTACGGACAGTCATTCTCGCCATAGTGGCCATCGGGCCGCTGCGTGCCCAGCCCTACGCCGCGGTCGCGCCGCAGATCCCGGACTGCGGCACCATGCGGATGATGGGCGGCTTCGACCGTGCGCGGGCGATCCGCAACACGGCCGAGCGCACGCCGGAGCTCTACCGCCAGGCGGTCGCCGAGGCAAAGGCCGATGCGCCGCGGCTGCTCTCGGCCGAGGTCGAGTCGTTCTGGGCTCCGGACTATGTCACCCAGCGGTTCGTACGCGTCAACGCGGTGCGCGTGCACATGGGTCGCCTTGCGCGCATCTGGGTCGACGTCCGCGACACGGCGAGGGCAGATCTCAAGGCGAAGCTGCAGATCCTGATCACGGCGCTCGAGGACTCGACAGCGCCGGGCTCGCGCGACCCGGGAAAGGGGATCATCGACAACGACGTCGAGGTCTTCGGACCCACGCCGACGACCGTCGGTGACGGCTACCAGGACTTCCTGCTGTTCGACATCAGCGACCAGTCGATTCTCGGGTTCTTCCTCCCGGGCGATCAGGGTAGCGAGGAGTTCAGCAACCGGCGCAACATGCTCTACATCGATTCGCGCGAGGGGATGACGCGGACGACGAGCGTGCTCAACACGCTTGCGCACGAGTTCCAGCACCTGATCCATCACGGACTGAATCAGAACTCGGATCTGTTCATCAACGAGGGATGCAGCGAGGTCGCGGGCCTGATGTGCGGCTATCCGGATCGCGCGAACACGAGCTATCTGCGCAACACGAACACGTCCATGCTGGACTTCCCGATGGGTGATCCCACCGGCGCCAACGAGGCGTACGAGCGCGCACTGACGGTCGTGCACTACCTGTACGAGCAGTTCGGCGACGGCGTGCTCCGCGGGCTGCCGCGCGCCAACGCCTGGGGGATGATCGCGATCGACAGGGCGATCGCGACGGTTGACTCGTCGGCGTCGTGGCAGACGGTGGGCGGACCCTTTGCGATCGCGAACTGGCTGCAGACGAACAGCGATCCACGGTACTCCTACCGGGTGAAGCTCACGACGAGCTCGCAGCGGCAGGCGCGGCCGTTGCGCACGTACACCGCGACGTCGTACCGGAGCATCGACTCGGTGTCGCTGAAGCCGTACGGCATCGGCTACATCGTCTACGACAATCCCGGCTCGCTCGTGATGAAGTTCGAGGGGCGCTATCGCTATCGGACGATCGCGCTGTGCTACAGCGGCGACAGCGTCGAGGTGATCGACGAGGGACCGGGAGCGACGCTGTCGCTCGGGACCGGCTTCCCGTACGATCGCGTCGTGCTCGTGCTCGTCGAGCTCAGCAACGCGACCCAGAAGATCAAGTGGGCGATCAACGAGGCGATCAGCGGCGTCGACGACGAGAGCATCGCCGCGACGACCGGCTTCCGAACGATCTCCCCGAACCCGGCGACGATCACCAGCGAGATCGTCTTTGCGGCATCGGGCCGCGCTGCCGTCCGCCTGGCGCTGTACGCGCCGACGGGCGAGTTCGTCCGAACGATCGTCGACGGCGAGCGACTGGCCGCTGGCGAGCACCGCCGCAGCGTCGCGCTGCAGGGGCTGGCCGCCGGCACGTACGTCGTGCGACTCGAGGATGGGCCGCAGGCCGACGCGCGCATCATCGTCGTGCGTTGACAGGCGCCGGAGCCGGTAGAATCACGACGGGCGCCGCCGAATCGGGCGGCGCCCGTCGCATTTGCGGTCCTGCCGGCCCGTTTCGGCGGTCGCCGCATTCCTCCATTCCGCCTTTGCCGCATCTCTTCTATCTTCACCGGCCTGGCACCCTGCTCCCACTCTCGACGGGCGAATCCTATGCGACGGAACCTCCTCCCCGCGCTTGCAATCGCATTCGCGAGCATGCTCGTGACGATCGCGAGCGGCACGCTAGCGGCGCAGCCGCTGCTGCTGATGTTCCCCGACACGCCGTGCGACTCGCTCAGCTGCTCGTCGATCACGCTCGAGCTGGCTCGGACCGAGCCATCGATCCGAACGCTCTATCGCTTCCGTGACGGCGTCGCGTACCGACTCGACTCGGCCGCGCTCGGCGCCGACACCATTGCCGCCGGCAATCCGATCGTCGTTCCGATCTGCTTCCGGCCGTCGCGCCGCGGCCAGATCACCGATTCGCTGCTGGTCGTCGTCCGCACGGGCGCATTGCTCGATACGTTCAGGGTGCGCGTGACGGGCAGGGGGATCGGGCCGGAGCTGGAGCCCGCGCCCTTTGCGGTGAACTTCCCCCGCACGAATCCCGGGTCGAGCTCGAGGATGAAGGTGACGCTCAGCAATGTCGGCGAGCTTCCCTACACGTTCGATGCGTCGGCGATCACCATTCCTCCTCCGTTCCAACTGGCGACTCCGGGTCCGATCGTGATCCCCGCTGGTGGATCGATCGACATCGACATCGACTTTGCTCCAGTCGCCAGCGGCGTCTATGCCGAGGAGGCGGACCTGCGCGCCGGCTGCGTGCGGCGGCTGCAGGTGGGCCTCAACGGCGCGACCGAGCTCATCGGCACCGGCGCGGTGCTGCGCATCAGCAAGTTGCGGTTCAACCCGGTCAATGACGAGGAGACCCCGTGCGCGATCTCGCGCTGCACCGACGTGACGGTCGCCAACGCCGGCAACGCGCCGCTGGTGATCGACTCGGTCTACTGGGGAATCGACACCGCGGGCTATCGGATCACCAACGTTCCGAGCCTTCCCCTTATAGTGCCGCCGAACAGCTCGACGACATTCGAGGTCTGCCTCGAGGGTCGCTCGCGCGGCCGCCTGGCCGACACGCTCGTAGTGCGGAGCAACTCGCGCACGTCGATCGCCTTCGGCATGGTGCTCGACTTCAGCCAGAGCATGCTCGAGACGATGAACTGCGGCACGGGCTTCACGCCGACGCGCTACCGCCAGGCGATCGAGCAGGCGCAGCGCTTCATCGGCCGCACGCTGTTGCACCTGCCGGCCGTCGGCGTGCAGGACCACCTCGCGGTGATGCGCTACTCGTACGACACCGAGATCGAAATGCTCTTCCCGCTGCAGCCGGTGACCGAGGCCCTCAAGGTCACGGCGCAGGACATCCTGACGCCGCAGCGGCCGTCGATCTGCCGCACGCTGTGCACGTTCACCGGCGCGGCGCTCGCCCGGATGATGGATACGCTGACGACCGATCCGCTGCAGAAGCGCGTGATCGTGCTGCTGAGCGACGGCCGAGCCAACGACGACACCATCGCGTTCCCGGATCACACGGACGCTGCGCTGGCCGTTCGCGCGCGGTCGCTCGGTATTAGAATCTTCACGATCGGCATCGGCACCTCGGGCGATCCCGCCGCGAGCGCGTACCTGACGCGCCTCGCGGTCAACACCGGAGGCCAGGCCTACGACGGGAACGACTGCGGCTCGCTGCAGCAGGCGTTCGAGTCGATCACCGACCTGATCAGCCGCGGCCAGATCGTGCGCGAGCCCTTTGCGATCCGCGTGACCGCTCCGATGGTGATCTCCAGCGGCGACCTCGCGTTCGACTCCACCTACTATATGACGACGACCTGCCGGCCGATCACGCTCACGAACGTCGGCGAGGGCGATGTCGTCATCGACAGCATCCAGTTGCGCGACGCGCTCGGGGCGACCACACCGGAGTTCACCTTCGGCACCGGAACGGGCTTCCCGCTTCGTATCCCGGAGAGCGGACAGGTCGGCATCGACGTCTGCTTCACGCCGAACGGTCTGCGCCAGCGCGGCGGCAGGACCTCGTTCACGTTCAACAGCTGCCAGCCGATCGTCGTCGCCTCGCGCCTGTCGGGCGTCGGCTGGGCGCGCGCCGGCATGCGCATCGACGACGAGCGCATCGGACTGCCCGGCTCGCTGGCGACGATGCCGGTGTACCTCGACACGTCACTGGCGGAGTACGAGGTATCCTCGATCACCTTCGAGGTGCGCTGGAACAAGTCGATGCTCGACCTGCGCACGGTGCGACCGCGCGAGGCCGCGGGGACCGGCAGCGTCTCGCTTTCGGCGCCGGTGCGCTTCGAGGGCGGCGACGCCATCGCGCAGCTCGTCGCGACCGGCAGCTTCCGCGATCCCGTCGGCGCGCTTGCGGAGCTCGAGTTCATGGTGCTCCGCGGTGACTCGCTGGCGTCGGAGGTGATGCTGACGGCGCTGAACTTCGAGGACGGCAATCCGAAGCCGCTGATGAAGAATGCCGGGCTCGTCGCGTTCGACAGCACCTGCTTCCGCGACGGCAAGGCGATCTCGACCCGCGGCTCCGGCGGCGCTCTCCTGCGGCTCGACGCGGCGCCCGTGCCCGCGCGGCGCGGAGATCCGATCGCGCTGACGCTCTCCGCCGCGGACCCGAGCGTCGTGCGCATCACCGTCTACACGACGGGCGGCGCGCTCGCGGCCGCGACGATCGAGCACGTGCTCGATGCGGGCGACACACGGATCACGATTCCGACCGCTGCGCTTCCTGCCGGCGCGTATTTCCTCCGCGTCGAGGACGGTTCCGGCGCCACTCATCTCCGCAGCGTCCTGGTGACTGAATGATCGAGCTCCCCTCACCCCGATCGATCGTTGCGCGTGCACTCGGGCGTGCGTTCGTTTCGCTGTCGTTCGTTGTCGCAGCGACCGCTCTCGCAGTGCTGGCTCCGACGCCTGCCATGGCCCAGGGCGGCAGCAGCGGCGACAACATCCTGTATCCGCAGCCTGTCCTTCCGATCTACATCGGCCCCGAAGCGGGATACAGCTGGTACGACGCCGAGGCGAGCTTCGTCGTCAGTGACGGGAGCCTTGCGTGCGCCGCCTTCGCCAACGGCAGCGGGAGCGGGCCCGCGATTGGCATGCGCTCGCTGATCTACCTCACCGAGTGGATTGCCCTGTCGCCCCGCGTGCGCTATGAGCCGCGGATTCTGACCTTCATCGGCCCGCTCGACCCCGAGCCCGCCCGCGACGACCGCGATTCGATCGTCATGCTGACCCGCGAGGCCCAGGCCGACGCGACCGTCTCGAGCTTCACGTTCGACGTTCGCCTGGCCATCGATCTCTTCGGAAGCGGCTTCTACCTCTGCGGCGGACCCGCGTTCAACCTGATGGGCAGTGGATTCTACGATTTCACCGAACGGATCACCGGACCGGCCGGCTTCGTGCACGATGAGAACGGCTCGAACGAGGATGTCCTGGCCACCGGACGCAGCTTCGACAGCCAGGAGACGTTCGCGATCGACCTGCGCGCCGGCGCCGGACTCGCGGTCGCGCTCGGGCGATGGGTCATCAACCCGGAGGGCGGCTACACCTGGCCGATGACGTCGTCGCTGGCACCTCCCGACCTCATGAAGCAGCGCGGATTCTCAGCGTCGTTCGGACTGCTCTACAACTTCGGGGAGCTTCGTTGATGCTCCCGACGCCAACTCTTCGCGCACGCATGACCCCCCTGTTTCGAACACTCGTCATCGGATCCCTCGCTTCGGCCGCGCCGCTGATCGGCACGGCACAGCCGGCCGATCCGGTCTTCGCGGTGCGCAGCCTCGAGACCGTCAACTCGACCAGCGACGACTACGCGCCGTTCCTGCATCCGGACGGACGGCGGCTGATGCTGACGTCCTCGCGCGGCGGCTCGGCGAATCTCTACGTCTCGCTGCGAGCCGGCGACGACTGGTCGGTGCCAACGTACCTGCAGCTCAAAGGTGTCAACTCCGTCGTCGACGACGGAGCGCTCTCCGGCCCGTTCCCGGCGGTCGCGCAGCTCTATCCGCTCGACGCCGAGCTGTCGCGCGCGCTCGACGCGCCGCCGCTTGCGCTGATGACGAGCGGCCGGCGCTCCGACGGCGAGGGCGACGCCGACATCTACCTGATCCGTGTCGGCCACGACGGCGTGCTGCTGGCGGAGCCGACGCCGCTCGAGGAGATCAATACGAGCGGCTGGGACTCGCAGCCGTCGATCGCTCCCGATGGACGCTTCATCATCTTCACGTCCATCCGCTCCGAAGGTGAAGGCGGCATGGACCTGTTCATCTCGATGCGCGAGCCGGACGGGGGCTACGGCGAGGGGCGATCGCTCGGCGCGCCCGTCAACACCGGCGGCGAGGAGCTCTCGCCGCACATCGCGCCGGACGGGCGCACGCTGTTCTTCTCGAGTACCGGGCACGATGGCTTCGGCGGCGCGGATTTCTTTCGGACACGACTGCGCGACGACGGCACGTGGGAGCCTCCGGTGAACCTCGGTCCGGCGATCAACACATCGGCGAACGAGGTGTTCTTCTACGGCGCCGGGCGCGAGCGATGCGTCTTCGCGAGCGATCGCGACGATGGCATGGGCGGCCTCGATCTCTACGAGGGAACGCCCAACATCTTCGCTCCCGGCTTCTCGACCGTCCGCTGGCAGCTCCGCGACACGACGACGCGCCGCGGCATCGGCGGCCGCATGCGGATCGTCGAGACCTCGCGCGGCGGCGTCATCGCAGAGACGACCATCGATCCGGAGGTGGGTGTTGAAGTGCCGATGCTCGCCGGGTTCGACTACCGCGTCGAGCTCTTTCCGGAAGGCTTTGCCGACACGACGCTCATCGTCGACGATCTGGTCGCCGATCGATCGATCGACCGTCGCGTGACGTTCGCGAGCGCACCGCCGCCTCCGCCTCCGCCTCCGCCCGAGCCGCCGCCGCCACCGCGTGACTTTCGCCTGGTCGGCATCAGCGTTCCGCTGTTCGTGAGCGGCTACTACCGCCTGAACATGCCCGAGCTTCTCGAGGATCTGCGCACGCGGCAGGCGGGTGGGGATC
>Ga0247823_10001348_pt1 | contig 20469 bp, 21 predicted proteins | sample 13C_PalmiticAcid_2_FD_192426 | JGI IMG/M metagenome (GOLD analysis project Ga0247823, IMG submission 192426) | Soil microbial communities from agricultural site in Penn Yan, New York, United States - 13C_PalmiticAcid_Day30 | ecosystem: Environmental > Terrestrial > Soil > Agricultural land... | reverse complement strand
TCGAACATGATGGGTGACGTGGCCAAGGGCATCAAGCAGTTCAAGAAGGGCATGGCGGAAGAGGAAGAGACGCCGGCCAAGCCCGCCGAGATCGAGGCGAAGCGCGTCGCTGACCCGCAGCCGCAGAACACTGCGGCCGAAACGCGTTCGACGCCGGAAGAGCGTTGAGTTCAACGCCGCGGCGTTGTGCCGCGGCTTTCCGGACCGGCTGATCGATGCTCGATTTCAACGCGCCCGAATTCCTGGTGGTGGCGATCGTCGCCCTGCTGGTGATCGGGCCGAAGGATCTTCCCAAAGCGATGCGCTTCGTCGGCCACTGGGTCGGCAAGGCGCGTGGCGTCGCGCGCCAGTTCCGCAGCGGCTTCGACAATATGGTCCGCGAGGCCGAACTGGCCGAGATGGAAAAGAAATGGGCGGAAGAGAATGCGCGCATCATGCGCGACTATCCGCCCGAAAAGGCGCTGCCCGCGCCGGTCTATGATCCCAATCCGGAAGGGACGGCGCCCGCGGCGGTCGAGCCCGAGGACGCGCCGCCCGCGACCGTCGAGCCGCCTGCGCTGAAGCCGGAAGCCGCAGACGCTGTGATCGAGGAGGCGCCCGCGAAACCGGTCCGCAAGCCGCGCGCGCCGCGCAAGAAGGCCGCATCGTGAGCGACAACGAACTCGAAGGCACCGAAGCCCCGCTGCTCGAACATCTGATCGAGCTGCGCCGCCGGCTACTCTATTGTGTGCTCGCGCTGGTGCTGGCCTTTGCGGTCTGCTTCTATTTCGTGAAGCCGATCTACGGCTTTCTCGTTCACCCGCTCGCACAGGCGGGGCAGGACAAGCTGGTCTTCACCAGCATCATGGGCGGATTCTTCGTCGAGCTGAAGGTCGCGTTCTTCGCCGCGGTGATGGTCGCGTTTCCGATCGTCGCCGTGCAGCTCTGGCAGTTCGTCGCGCCGGGTCTGTACCGCAAGGAGAAGAAGGCGCTGCTGCCCTTCCTGCTTGCGACGCCCGCCCTGTTCATCGCGGGCGCATCGCTGGCCTATTGGGTGACCATCCCCACCGCGCTGCACTTCCTGCTGGGGTATCAGGGCGAGCTTGGCGGAGGCGTCGAGCAGGTCGCCTTGCCCGACGCCGAGAAATATCTCGGCTTCGTGATGCAGTTCCTGTTCGCGTTCGGCATCTCGTTCCTGCTGCCCGTGCTGCTGATGCTGCTCGAGCGTGCGGGCATCGTCACCTATGAGCAGCTCAAGGGCGCCTGGCGCTATTCGGTGGTGGCGGCGTTCGCGGTTGCCGCGGTGCTGACGCCGCCCGATATCGGGTCGCAGCTGCTGCTCGCCATCCCGCTGTGCGGGCTCTACTTCCTGTCGCTGGTCGCGATCTGGTTCACGCGCCGCCGCCGGGAGAAGGAAGGCGAAAAGGAAGCGGCGGCCGAAGCCGCCGCGGGGGAATAGGGCCTCCCGGCCCAATCGATCGATATCTTACTTGGCGCCGTCGGCGGTCTTGGCGACGGTGTCGCCTGCCGATTTGACATCCTTGCCCACACCCTCGATCGTATTGCACGCCGACAGGGCCAGTCCAGCCAGCGCCATCGCAAGCAGCTTACGCATCTTCAGTCTCCATCTCGAATTGTCGGGGATCAATGTGCGGCAGCTGGCTTCGTTCCGCAACAGCGCGAAATCCGCTGCCCTCAAGACGAATTAGGCCCGGACGCATCACCGGGGGGGGGAGGGTGGATGCGTCCGGGCCTGTTTCGTGGATAGCGAGAGCGGGGGGGCAAAAGGTCACTATCCGAGGTGCAGAACGCGGTCGGCACCGGTGGGTTCCGCGCTCCGGAAACTTTTTTCGATTTTTTTAGTGGTGGCCCGCAACCGCGACCGGCAATTCGAATACGCCCGCCGCGGCCTCGTGCAGGAGGCTGGAGCGAAGCTGGCGGACCAGCCCGGCGATCACGCGGCCATAGCGATTGTCGTAGAGGCTGGTGAACTCGGGACTGTCCGACAGCGCCGGCGAACTGATCCGCAGCATCGCCTGGGTTGGATCGCCCGGGTGCCCCTTCATTGCGATATGGATTTGCGCCGAAAGGCTGACGTTCATTGCCAGCTCCGCGATCTCGGTGATCAGAAAGGCGATCGCGACCGCATTGTCCTGCGATACCAGCCAGGGATCGACGTCGAGCACGATGCCGATGCGCGAGTCTTCCGGCGCGGTAGCGCGCAGGTTGGACGCCAGCTCGCCGATCACCGGCCGGATCTCGATCCCTCGCGTTTCTTCGAACCCGGCATAATGGTGCCGGTGGACGACCGCGAGCGCGTCCACGCGACGCTGAATCGACGCATATGCGCCCAGCGCCTCCCCCGACTTTGCACCGCGGGCGTGAAAGTTGATCAGGCTGGCGATCACCTGAAGGTTGTTCTTGACGCGGTGATGCACTTCTCGCGTCAGCTTGGTCTGACGCGTCAGTGCTTCGGCCAGATCGAGCTCATGCGCCTGAACCGTGCGACTGAGGCCGCGAAAGGTCTCGCCGAGCTCGCGGATTTCCTGTGCGGGGATATCGCTGCCGGCTTCGGGGTCGATGATCTCGCCCGGCTGGTAGGCGCTGACGGTGCGGCGGAGGCGGCGCAGCGGCCGGATCAGCAGGCGATCGACGACGAACCACGCAATCCCGGCCGCGAGCAGCCACATCAGGAACGGCGAGAGCGCCGCGATCACCATCGACGAGGTGATCGGCGCGCTCGCTACCGTCATCTCGAGCGACAGGCCCTGGACGCCGAGATCGACCCGCTGCGCTTCTCTCCGGTCGAGCGCGTTGCTGACTGCCAGCCGCCGCAGCTCGAGCGATGTTTCCTTGTCGGCAAGCGTGAGGCCGAAATCGCGCGTCATCCCGCTCGGTTCGGCAGAGGTGGCAAGAAACTTCGTGGGAAAAAAGGCGCGCGCGATGTAGCCGGTCGGTCCGGTTACCTCGATCTGCGCGCCCGATCCGGGAAGCAGATGTACTGCGGTGCCGCCGCGGGCAAGCGTCTGGTTGCCCGCCGTCGGGATCGGCACGCCGCACAGCAACCGTTTTTCCGTATCGAGGAGCGCATAGCGCACGCCATTCATCGCCTGTGGCTCGAACACCCCGGCAAGGCGGCCGCAATTGGGCGGGACGCCCTCGACTGCGGGGAGCGCGCTGCGGAGCTCGCGCAATTCCCAGGCGATCTCGCTGCGCAGCGCGCGCGCCGATTCCGCGCTGGCGAGGCGAAGGCGTCCGCGCACTTCCTGATCGGCAAGGCGGGTGGTCTGGAGCGATGCGAAGAAGGCAATGAGTGCCAGCGGAAGCAGGCCGGCGCTGAGAATCAGGAAAACTTTGGCGCCCGTCGGCATCCGCGCGATCGCTGCGATGGGCCGGCCGCGGGTACGGCGCGTCGGATCGTCCCCGTCCATTGTCACATGGTTAATCGAGCTTGCTCAGAAGGTCGAGAAGATCGTCGGGGACGCGTTCATCGGCGGCGTCCTGATAGACGCGGCGAAGCGCTTCGCCGATATTGCGGTCCTTGCGTGTGGCCATCCCGCCGCCTGACCGCCCCAGCGGCTCCTTTTTCTTTTGATCGGCCGAACGCACTTCGTCCCCCTCAAAGCCCCTGGGAAATGGGCGGATGCACAAAAACGCCGCCGACCGCAAGCCGCCGGGAACACACAAGTACACATGTATGCGAGCCGTGAAACCAATTTACGGCTCGTTGGTTCCACAAGACGATGCGAAATCCGGGGAGGGGCATTCTTCGGACACCGCAGACTGACTTGCATTGCGAAATCGCCGCCAGCACAAGGGTGGCGATCCGAAGGAGAACAACAAGACCATGTCGCTTGGACAGCAGCTCGCTCCCCACCTTCCTTTTTTGCGCCGCTACGGCCGCGCACTCACCGGGAGCCAGATGGAAGGTGACCGGTATGTTCGTGCGACTCTGGAGGCGATCGTCGCTGCCCCCGAGGAATTCCCGCGCGAAGTCGACCCGCGGCTGGGCCTGTATCGCACGTTCCAGGCGATCTGGAGCTCGACCCATCTCGACGACCGTGCCGAGGAGCCCGATGCGCTGAGCGACAACGAGGCGATCGCGCGCGCGCGTCTCGCCCGACTTGCTCCACGCTCGCGCCAGGCGCTGCTGCTCACGGCGATGGAAGGCTTCACCAGCGAAGATGCCGCCTATCTGCTCGAAGACTCGCCCGAGGCGGTGGACGGTCTGGTCGCCGAAGCGCTGGCGGAGATCGACAGCCAGACCCGTGCGCGTGTGCTCATCATCGAGGACGAGCCGCTGATCGCGATGGATCTCGAGACCATCGTGCGCGATCAGGGACATGAGGTTACAGGTGTGGCGGTAACCCGCGATGAAGCTGTAGCGCTTGCGATGGACGACCGGCCCGGGCTGGTGCTCGCCGACATCCAGCTTGCCGATGACAGTTCGGGCATCGATGCGGTGAAGGACATCCTTGCTCAGTTCAATGTGCCGGTGATCTTCATCACCGCCTTCCCCGAGCGACTGTTGACTGGCGAACGGCCGGAGCCGACCTTCCTGATCACGAAGCCGTTCCAGCGGTCGACTGTGAAGGCAGCGATCAGTCAGGCGCTGTTCTTCGATCAATCGACGGTGCCGGCGCACTAGGATTTGAACGCCGGGTTCCATTTCTTACGGAGCCAAAACGGTTCTCGCGTGTTGATGCTGCATGGACCCCAACGAACCCATGCACATCGACACCGAGCGCGTGCGAGCCGGCGCCACGCCGCACATGACCCGCTACATCCTGTCGGTCTCGCTGGTGCTGATCATCGTCATCTACGCCGCGTATCTCCTGCTTCGCGCGGGTTGAGAGGCGGGTGCGACCAGCGTATCTATCTGAAGCGAAGCTGCATTATGCGGCCGAACAAGAACGGACCCGAATGACCGATACCGACCAGGAAGGCGAAGAGGGGACGCCACCGGCCGAGCACGTCTCGCTCTCCGATCCGGAGTTCAAGGAGCAGTTGGCTCTGGTGATTCCACATCTGCGCGCGTTCGGGCGTTCATTGTCGGGCAGCCGCGATGTAGCCGACGATCTGGTGCAGGAAACGCTGTTGAAGGCGTGGGCGGCGCGCAAGCGTTTCCAGGCGGGCACCAACATGCGCGCATGGACCTTCATTATCCTGCGCAACCTGTACCTCAGTCAGATGCGCCGCTCGCGCTTCCGCGGCGAATGGGACGATCTGGTTGCCGAACGGCTGCTCGCCGCGCCGGCGGCGCAGGACCGGCATGTCGATCTGGCGGACATGCAGCGCGCGTTGCTGCACCTGCCTCAGCCCCAGCGCGAGGCATTGATTCTGGTCGGTGCGGGCGGCTTCGCCTACGAGGAAGCAGCCGAGATCTGCGGCGTCGCGGTCGGTACGATCAAGAGCCGTGTCGCGCGCGGTCGCGTCGCGCTCGAGGCGCTGATGACCGATGGGCAACTCCCCTCGCGCCGCGACAGCGAGAGCGACGGACGCACCGCGCTCGACACGATCATGGATGAAGTGGATCAACTGAGCCGCGAGCGCTGATCGCTGCGACGCCTAGTCTGATCGCGGATCGTTGGTTTGGCTAGCGATTGGCGCCGTTCATCCTGCGCAACAACAATGCCATATCCTCAGGCAATTCGATGTCGCGCAGATAGGAGTCGCGCAGCACGACACCGATCGCATCGTGCGCACGCGGCAACTCGACGCGGTAGCCGCTCGGCGGCTGCGCATTGCCCTGTTGAGATGCGTGACGAACCATGAACATCCAAACGACCGATCGCGGGTTTTGTTGCTTGACATCGTGCACTTTCATGGCCTGACCGATTTGCGATGGATGAAAACAACGGCGATGCGGGCGCGCTGCGCGGCGCGATTGAACGGGCACGGCTCTGGTCGCCCTTTCTGGCGCATCTGATCGAGCGCGAACCCGAGTTCGTCACATGTTTGCCCGAAGTGTTGGCCGGCCCGCTCGCGGCGGTCAGGATCGACGATCCGGCGATGCCGGTGGGCAAGCGGCTGCGGATCGAGCGGCGGCGACTCGCCTTGGGCGTCGCGCTGGGCGATCTTGCCGGGTTGCTCGATTTTCGTGCTGCAACCCAGGCGCTGTCCGACTTCGCCGACTATGCGCTGGATGCGGCCATCGCCGCCGCGGTGGCCGAGCGGGTGCCTGGTGCCGCACCCGACGGCTTTGCCGGGATCGCGTTGGGGAAGCAGGGTAGCCGCGAGCTCAACTACTCATCGGACATCGACCCGATTCTGATCTTCGATCCCGCCACCTTTCCTCACCGTGAGCGTGAGGCGCCCGAGGAGGCGGCGGTGCGCGTCGGGAGGCGCGTGGTCGAGCTGTTGCAGGCCCGCGATGCGGACGGCTATGTGTTGCGGATCGACCTGCGGCTGCGTCCTTCACCTGAAGTGACGCCGATCGTCCTCCCGGCCGAGGCGGCGATCTCCTACTATGAATCGCAAGCGCTGCCCTGGGAGCGCGCAGCCTTTATCCGGTCACGCGCGGCGGCGGGCGATGCCGAGCTGGGTCGCCAGTTTCTCGAGACGATCCGGCCCTTCGTCTGGCGGCGGGCGCTCGACTACGGAACGATCCGTGAAATCCGCGGCATCTCGCGCCGGATCCGCGATCATCATGCGCAAGGTCAGGCGTTCGGGCCGGGCTACGATCTCAAGCGCGGACGCGGAGGCATTCGCGAGATCGAGTTCTTCGCTCAGATTCACCAGCTGATCCACGGCGGCCGCGACCCGGCGCTGCGCGCGCCGGCAACGCTCGACGCTCTCGCCGCGCTGTCGGATGCGGGGCGGATCGAACCGGGGGACGCGGTGAAGCTCGCCGATGCCTATGTCCTGCTGCGCACGATCGAGCACCGCGTGCAGATGATCGATGACCGCCAGACTCACCAATTGCCTGAGGGCGAGGGGCTGGAGCGGGTCGCGCGGCTGCATGGGCTGCCGGATGGCGCTGCATTGCTCGATCTGTTGCGCCCTCATGTCGAGTTTGTCGGACGAGTCTATGACTCGCTCGACGATGCGCCCGACGGCGGGGCGCAGGCGAGGGTGAACGAGTCTGGCGTCGAACAGGCATGCGCTGCGGCGGGGTTCGCGGACACCGAAGCGGCGGCGCGGCTGGTAGCGGGCTGGCGCGATGCGCGCTATCCGGCGCTGCGTAGCGCGCCGGCGCGGGCGGCGCTGGAGACGGTGTTGCCGCGGCTGATCGCGTCGATGGGATCGGCGCCCGATCCCGATCAGGCGCTGGCACGGCTGGATACGATCCTGTCGCGGCTGCCGAGCGCGCTAAACCTGTTCAACCTGCTCGAAGCCAGTCCCAGGCTGACCGAACTGCTCAGCACGATCCTGAGCCATGCGCCTACGCTGGCCGAAGCGCTGGCACGGCGGGTGGAACTGATCGACGGCCTGATCGATGCGACTGCGCTGGCGCCGGTAGGCGACGTCGAAACCCTCGCTGCCGAATTGGGTGCGGCTGAGGCTGGCGACGACTATCAGCGGTTGCTCGACCGCGTGCGGCGGCTGGTGGGCGAGAAACGCTTTGCGCTCGGATCGCAGATCGTGGCCGGAGCCAGCGATCCGCTCGACGTATCGGCGGGTTATGCCCGCGTAGCGGAAGCAGCGCTTCAGGTGCTCGCCCGTGCGGCGATCGACGAATTTGCAGTACGTCACGGCCGGGTTCCCGATAGCGAACTGGTGGTGCTGGCGCTGGGGCGGTTCGGCGGCGGAGCACTCACCCATGCCTCCGACCTCGACCTCATCTTCCTGTTTACCGGCGACCATCTGGCGGAGTCGGTCGGCGAGAAGCCGTTGGGGGCGGTGACTTATTATAATCGATTAGCGCAGCGGGTAGTTGCGGCGCTGTCGGTCGCGACGGCGGCGGGGGCGCTGTACGAGGTCGATACGCGGCTGCGGCCGTCGGGCGGGCAGGGGCCGCTGGTGGTTTCGCTGGACGGGTTCGCCAAATACCAGCGCGAGGACGCCTGGACCTGGGAGCATATGGCGCTGACCCGTGCGCGCCCGGTGTTCGGATCGGCCGAGGCGCGCGCGCAGGTGCAGGGGGTGATCGACGCCGTGCTGAACGGCGACCGCCCCGAACGCGACATCGTGGCCGATGCGCGGAAGATGCGCGCCGATATGGCGGCACACAAGCCGCCCGCCGGACCGCTCGACGCCAAGCTGCTGCCGGGCGGGCTCGTCGATCTCGAATTCGCCGTGCACACGCGGCAGCTGGCAAGCCGGACCGGGTTCGATCCCGATCTGCATCGGGCGATCGCGCTGCTGGCGGACGACGGGCTGTTGCCGCGCGAGCTGACTGCGGCGCATGATTTTCTCACCCGGCTGCTGGTGACGCTTCGTCTGGTCGCGCCCGATGTGCGACCGCCCGCGCCGGCGACCCGGCCAGTGGTCGCCCATGCCGTGGGCGCGCAGGATTGGGACGCGGTGCTTGCCGCGCTCGACCGGTATCGGCACGAGGTCGCCGCGGCGTGGGAAGCCGTTTCGGAACAGCAGGAGCAAGGCGCATGACGATCGAAATCGGGAGCAGGATTCCAGCGATCGAGCTGCTGGACAGCGAGGACAAACCCTTCTCGCTCGACCGCTATGCCGGGGCGCCGCTGCTGCTCTATTTCTACCCCAAGGACGACACTGCGGGCTGCACGCGCGAAGCGCAGGAGTTCAGCGCAGCGCAGGCCGCGTTCGAAACGCTGGGCGTGCAACTGCTCGGTGTGTCGCGCGACAGCGCGGCGAAGCACCGCAAGTTCATCGGCAAGTACGATCTGACCGTGCCGCTCGCCAGCGATCCCGATGGCAAGGTGCTGGAGGCGTTCGGCAGCTGGGTCGAGAAGTCGCTCTATGGCCGCAAATATATGGGGATCGACCGCTCGACCTTCCTGTTCGGGGCGGACGGCAAGCTGGCGCATGTCTGGCGCAAGGTACGCGTTCCCGGCCATGTCGAGGCAGTGCTGGCGGCGGCGAAGGATATGGCGGCGCGCTGATGCAAACGGTGGCGCAGGCAGCGCGCGGGGTGCTGCTGACGGCGGAACCCATGGCCAAGGTCGCGGCAGCGCGTAAGGCCGCGCGCGACTGGCGGCTGGGGCGGCTGGCGCATGGTTTCGACGTGGCGATGCCCGATCGGCCCGCCTGGCCGGCGGAGCCCGAACTGCTCCCGCCCAACCGGATGCCCAAGCGCGGGCGCGGCGGATCGGAACGCGGGCGGATCGCGCTGATCCACGCGCTGGCGCATATCGAGTTCATCGCCATCGACCTTGCCTTCGATATGGCGGGGCGGTTCGGCGCGCTGTTTCCCCGGGCCTTCACCGACGACTGGATGCAGGTAGGCGCAGACGAGGCGATGCACTTCGCGTTGCTCGATCGCCGGCTGCGGCAGCTGGGCAGCCATTATGGTGCGATGCCGGCGCATGCGGGGCTGTGGGAAGCCGCCGAAGCGACCGCGCACGATGCGGCCGCGCGGCTGGCCGTCGTGCCGATGGTACTGGAGGCGCGCGGGCTCGATGTGACACCGGTAACTATCGAGCGCTTCGAAGCGGCCGGCGATGACGCTACCGCACGGATTCTGCGCCGGATTCTGAGCGACGAGGTGAACCATGTCGCGGCAGGCACGCGGTGGTTCGAATCATGCTGTGCCGAGCGTCGAATCGCGCCCGAAGCGGAGTGGCGAGCGCTGCTTGAGCGCTACTTCCGGGGCTCCGTTAAGCCGCCATTCAACGACTCGGCGCGTGCGACAGCCGGTTTAACGCGCGAATATTACGCAGCGCTTGCCCCGGGCTGATCGGGCCGTTCTAACGATCTCCGTCAGGTGCGGAGGGGCTGCTCCCGACAGGTTTTAGGTTTTAACGAAGGCGTGTGCCGCTGTTGGCGCGTGTCTGTGGTTGCCGGGGACTCATGGTCAGCACTCCACTCAACGCGAATTTTGCCACGCGGTTCCGTAACTTCTTCACGACTCGTGATTTCATCTTCCATGACGGTCGCGACCTGAAGCGTTTCAGCGTCGCCGGGCGCACCCAGGCGATCCTAGCCGGTGTCGCCGCGGTCACCGTCACCTTCTCTGCCTATGGCGTTTCGCAGGCCGCGTTCGGCGCGGTGCAGGCGAGCGGCATCGCGGGCGTGGCTTCGACCCCCGAGGCGAAGCTGGCGAAGATGCAGGCCGATGTCGCGCAGATGGAAGCCGATGTCGCTGCCGTGAAGCAGGCGGCGCAGCTCCATGCCGCACGCGTCGAGCAGCGCCAGAAGATCATCGCCGGCGTGCTGACCGGCAAGGGTTCTCCCGAGGAAGTCGGCGCTCCGCTCCCCGCCGCGCAGGTGTCCGAGAACAACGCGATGGCGCGCGAAGTGCTCGCGCCGCTCCGCGAAGTCGAGGCGCGTCAGGCGAAGCTCGCCGAGCAGGCGCGCAAGACCGCGCAGGTCCGCATCCATTTGACCGCACGCCATCTGCGCAGCCTTGGCATCAAGCCCGAGCGTTATGTCGCCGGCGGCATGGGCGGCCCGTTCGAGCCGGTTTCGGCAGAGGCCGCAGCAGCAGCAGCGACCGCCGCGGCCGAGGGCAATACCGACGCGCAGTTCCGTTCGCTGTTCCAGACCTGGCAGAAGCTCGACGTGCTCGAGCAGACGGTGATCGCGATCCCGTCGATGCAGCCGGTCGACAATGTGAAGCTGACCAGCAGCTTCGGCGTTCGTTCCGACCCGTTCCATGGCAGCGCCGCGATGCATGCGGGGATCGATATTCCCGGGCCGATCGGCACGCCGATCTATGCGACCGCCGATGGTGTGATCGGCCGTGCCGGACGTTTCGGCGGCTATGGCAATCTGATCACCGTCAATCATGGCAAGGGCATCGAGACTCGCTACGGTCACCTCTCGAAGATCCTCGTCGCGTCCAACACCCGCGTCCGCCGCGGTCAGCTGATCGGCCTGATGGGCTCGACCGGCCGTTCGACCGGCAGCCACCTTCATTATGAAGTGCGCATCGATGGCGCTGCAGTGAACCCGATGCCGTTCATGCAGAACGCCAATGTGCTCGACCAGATTCAGCAGCGCGCCACGCGCGTTCAGTTGACGGCCGCGACCGGCAACTGACACCCAAGAGATAACAGGAGAGGGGAGAGGGGCCGCCCGGCCAGTCCGGGCGGCCCCTTCCTATTGTGGTCCTTTCGGTTGCGGGCCGCGCCGGGCTTCCCTATCTCAACCACATGGTCACCACCCTTTCCCCCGAGATCGGCCTGACGCCGTCGGCGGCGGCGCGCATCGCTGCCATCGCCACGAAACAGGGCAAGCCCGCTATCCTGCGCCTTTCGGTCGAAGGCGGCGGTTGTTCGGGCTTCCAGTACAAGTTCGAACTGGCCGAGGCCGGCGAGGCGGACGATGCGATCGCGGAAACCGACGGGGTGCGGTTGCTGGTCGATCCGGTCAGCCTCGATCTTGTCCGCGGCGCGAGCGTCGATTTCGTCGAATCGCTGGGCGGCGCGGCGTTTCGCGTGACCAATCCCAATGCTGCGTCGGGCTGCGGCTGCGGCACCAGCTTCTCGGTCTGACGCGTTGAAGATCGTCACCTACAATGTGAACGGCATCAAGGCGCGTCTTCCGCGCCTGCTGGAATATCTCACCGAGCAGAAGCCGGACATTGTCTGTCTTCAGGAACTGAAGTCGGCCGACGAGGGGTTTCCCGAGAAGGAAATCCGCGAAGCCGGCTATGGCGCCGTCTGGCACGGCCAGAAGGGGTTCAACGGCGTAGCGATCCTTGCGAAGGGCAGCGACCCGATCGAGCGCCGCCGCGGGCTGGATGGCGAGCCCGAGGACGAGCATAGCCGCTATATCGAGGCCGAGGTGAATGGCGTGATCGTCGCCTCGATCTACCTGCCCAATGGCAATCCGGTTCCCGGTCCCAAATTCGACTATAAGCTGCGCTGGATCGAGCGGCTGTCGGCGCACGCGCGCGGATTGCTGATCGAAGAGGAGCCGGTGGTGCTGGCGGGAGACTATAACGTCATCCCCAACGACGACGACGTCTTCTCGGTCCGGGCCATGGCCGACGATGCGTTGATGCAGCCGGAATCGCGCCAGGGCTATCGCGCATTGGTCGCCCAAGGCTGGACCGACGCGCTGCGCACGCGTTTTCCGGCGGGCGGCGTCTGGACGTTCTGGGATTATCAGGCGGGCGCCTGGCAGCGCGACGCGGGTTTCCGCATCGATCATCTGTTGCTCAGTCCGATCGCTGCCGACCGTCTCGCCGGGGCCGGCGTGGACAAGGAGTATCGCGGGCGCGAGAAGGCCAGCGATCACGCACCGACCTGGGTCAGCCTGCGCGGCTGATTTCCCTGTACTTGGTATTTTTCGCCAAGTTTCGGTGAATAATTTCCATATCGTAACAATAGCTACGCGCTAAGTCTTTGATTTTGCACACTCTCAGTGTTTGGCACGCATAATGCACTAACACAGGGGCGGGCGGGATGAAGTCACCTCTGACCCGCTCCGGTGCAGAAGAGGAGCTGTATCATGCGTACGATTTTCAAAGGTTTCACCGTTGCCGTTTTCGCCGTTGGTCTGGCCGCCGCCGCTCAGGCGGAGACCAAGCCGGGCACGCCGACCCCCGCCGCGCAGGCGGATGCGGACGGAAAGACGGTCAAGGACAAGCGCTATTGCGTGCAGGGCAACATCACCGGCTCGCGTCTTGCCCGCAAGGACTGCCGCACGCGCGCGGAGTGGATGAAGCAGGGATTTGATCCCCTCGATCCCAAATAAGGGATCCTGAGTGACGAGGGGCGCGGCCCGCGGGACCCCTAAACCGCGGGCCGCAACCCTTTGTCTCAGAGCTGTTTCGCGTAGACCTGGTAGACGCGATTGACCTTGCTCTCGATCGTGTCGGCGATGGCGATCATCCCCTGATTGTCGTCGAGAACCCAGCCGATCTCGCCGCGCACCGCGCCATAATTGGCGATCGCCGAGCGACGGATATACTCGATCATCATGAAGGCGAGCTGGCTCGCCATGCGCGATCCCTGCAGCCGCTTGACGACGCCCATCAGCGGCACGCGCATCGTGCGGGCCTTTGGCTTGCGCAGCCACCACAGCAGCTTCGCCCAGCCGAACGGGAGCAGGTTGCCATTGAGCGGGGCGATCGCTTCGTTGAGGTCGGGCAAGGTGATCATGAACGCCACCGGCTCGCCGTCGAGTTCGGCGATACGGATCAGGTCTTCGAAGACCAGCGGCTTCAGCTTCTTGCCGACGTCGTCGATCTCGGGCTGGGTCAGCGGCACGAAGCCCCAATTGTCCGACCATGCATCGTTGAGGATCGCCAGGATCGTCGCGGCCTCCTCATCGAAGCGCGACTTGTCCACGGTACGGATACGGATGCGGTCGCTCTTCTCTCCCATCGCGACAATGCGCTGAACGAGCGGCGGAAAGCCGGTGGTGATGTCGAGCGCATAGGTCAGCAACTGCTTGACCGGCTGATAGCCTGCCGCCTCGACCCAACCCTGATAAGCCGGCTTGTGATGGCCCATCATCACCGTCGGCGGGTGATCGTGGCCGCGGATCAGCAGGCCGGGCTCTTCCCAGATCGACAGCGAGATCGGGCCGATCGCGCGGGTCATGCCCTTGGCGCGCAGCCAGTCCTCCGCAGTGGCGATCAGCGCCTCTGCGGTCGCGGCATCCTCCGCTTCGAACAATCCCCAGAAGCCGGTGCCCGGCCCAAAGCCCTGTTCGGCGGGCATTTCCAGCGCGAGCTTGTCGATATGCGCGGAAATGCGTCCGACGATCCGGCCGTCGCGTTCGGCGAGAAAGAGCTGCGCGACGGCGTGGCTGAACCAGCCATTCTTCTTCGGATCGATCGTGCCGGCGACCTCGCTGCGCAGCGGCGGCACCCAGTTGGGATCGCCGCGGTTGAGGCGATAGGCGAGTTCGATGAAATCGCGGGTATCCGCCTTGGTCTTGACCGGACGGATGGCGGGGGAGGAGTTGGCCAAGCGCGGCGCCTTTCGTTGATGCCACCCGATGATGGCCGTCAGAGCGGTCACGCATTGTGCCCGCCAAGTCAATCGCGACGAACGCGGGCACGGAACCGACGGTGAAATGCCACGCAATGGCCACTATCTGATGCCAATGCCTGACCCCATGAATACGCTTACCCTTGATGCGTCCCCGCGCGAAGGCGAGGCCACGGCACCTGCGCCGGGCGCGAAGATTCGCCTGTCCGGTGTTGCGGACGACCGCGCGATGCTGCGGACTGCGGCCGAACTGACGCGCGATCTGCAGACCCCCAACCCGCTGATCTACTGGAGCGATTTCCTCGGCTCGGCGGCGCTGGGCTATGCCGCCCTGGCCGGTGCGATCCTGTTGCCGTCGACGGGCTGGGCAATCGCCAGCGGCGTGCTGGCGGTGCTGGCGCTCTATCGCGCGAGCCTGTTCATCCACGAGATCACGCATCTCAAGCATTCGCTGCTGCCCGGTTTCCGCGTCGCGTGGAATGTGTTGCTGGGCATCCCGATGATGCTGCCCTCGTTCATGTACGAGGGGATCCACACCATCCACCACAGCCGCACCAAATACGGCACCGTCGAGGATCCGGAATATCTGCCGCTTGCGCTGATGAAGCCATGGACGCTGCCGGTGTTCCTGCTGGTCTCCGTGCTGATGCCGATCGGGCTGCTGTTGCGCTTCGGCGTGCTCGGTCCGCTGTCGATGCTCTCGCCCAGGCTGCGGCGGGTCGTTGTGGGCCGTTATTCGGGCCTCCAGATCAACCCGGCCTATGAACGCCGCGCGCCCGAGGGCGAGTTCGCGAAGCAGTGGCGCTGGCAGGAGATCGGCGCGAGCCTGTGGGCGATCGCGCTGATGGCGCTGGTCGCGACCGGGGTGATCCCGCTCAAGGCGTTCGCAATCTTCCTGGGCGTGATCTCGGCCACCGCGGTTCTCAACCAGGTGCGCACGCTGGTCGCGCATCTGTGGGAGAATGAAGGCGAACCGTTGACGGTGACCGCTCAGTTTCTCGACAGCGTCAATGTGCCGGGCGGTTTCCTGCCCTATCTGTGGGCGCCGGTGGGGCTGCGGTTCCATGCGCTGCACCACCTGCTGCCGAGCGTCCCCTATCACGCGCTGGGCAAGGCGCATCGCCGCATATCGGCGGCACTGGGGCAGGGATCGATCTATGAGAACGCGAATTATCCCACGCTGCGCGGGCTGATGGGCCGGCTGGCGTCGAGCACGATGAAGCAGCGCGCGGGCTGATCCGCTCCCAAGCGGTTCGCGCGTAAGAGGCGGCGGTTGGCAAGTGCCGGCCGCCGCTTTGCTTTTGCGTGGAGCCTATTCCTCGGTCTTGAGCAGAACCGCTTCGCCGATCATGGCGAACAGCAGGAACGGCGCCCAGGCAGCGAGGAACGGCGGATATGCGCCGAGATTGCCCATCGCGAGCGCGAAATTGTCCGCGACGAAGTAGAGGAAGCCAAGGCCCATCCCCATCACGGCGCGCACGAACAGCTTGCCCGACCGGGCGATACCGAACGCTGCCACCGCGCCGAGCAGCGGCATCAGTACCGCCGAGAGCGGCCCGGACAGCTTGTGCCACAGCGAGCCTTCCAGCGCCTTGGTCGGGCGGCCGGCAGCCTTCAGGTCGTCGATCGCTTCCCTGAGCGCGCCGAACGACATCGATTCGGCATCGACGTTGGACAGAGTGAACTGATCGGGCCGGACCCCTTCGCCGACGATTGTACTGCCCAGCGGCGTGAGTTGACCGGTGGCGACGTCGAAGCGTTCGGCATTGTCGACGCGCCAGCCCATGCCGTCACGCCGGCCGGTCTTGGCGCGGACGAGCGACTTCAGCACCGCGCCGTCGCGTTCATAGACGGTGACGTCGAGCAACTGAGCGCTCTCGCCCCGCCCCCTGATCTGCTGGGCGTGGATCAGGTGCGAGCCGTCGCGGACCCAGACGTTGCTTCGATCGCCCCGATCGATGGGCAGTACGCCGTAGTCGACCTTCTTCCACTGCGCGAGCGTAGCGCTGGCGCGGGAGACGATACGGTCGTTGAAGGTGAAGGAGATCGCGGCGACTCCCAGCCCTGCCAGCATCAGCGGCGCCAGCACCTGATGCGCGGAGAGACCAGACGCCTTCATCGCGATCACTTCGCTGTTCTGGTTCAGCGTCGAGAGCGTGATGATCGTGCCCAGCAGGACCGAGAACGGCAGGAAGGTCGCGATGATCTGGGGCGTGCGCAGGCTGACATAACGCCAGATCTGCGCGTCGCCATTGCCGGCATGGGCGAGGATGCGGCCCGATTCGCTCAACAGATCGAGCGTCTGGAGGATCAGAACCAGACCGAACAGGAAGGCGAAAGTGCTGATGAGGAACGACTTCGCCATGTAGAGCGAGATCGTCCGCGACGGGAAGAATCCGGTGATCGGGTTCATGCGCCTGCCGCCTTGCGCTTACGCCCCGGCAGCCATTTGGAGACGGCCTTCCACGCCTTGGCGAAGAATTTCTCGAGCGCGCCGATCGGCTGGCCGCCGGGAACATAGGCGAGCGTATAATACATCCAGAACACCAGTCCCGCGAAGATCGCGAATGGCCCCCAAAGCGCGATGATCGGATCGATCACGCCGCGGGCACCCACGCCTTGAGCGTATTGATTGATCTTGTGATAGGTGACGATCATCACGATCGACAGGAACACGCCGAGCGCCGAGGTCGACCGCTTGGGTGGAACGCCGAGCGCCAGCGCCAGGAACGGCAGCAGCAGCATCGTCGCGACCTCGACCACGCGGAAGTGGAACTCGGAGCGGGTGACCGCGCGCTGTGCCTCCGGCACCTTGGAATCACGTCCGAGCGTTGCGAGCTGCGGCAAGGTCAGTTCGAGCCTGTTCTCGCCGCGCTGACGGAACTGTTCAAAGCGGGGGAGATCGATCGGCAGATCATGCGCGTCGAACGTCAGGACGCGCGGAACCTTGAACTTGGGCGACTGATGGATCAGCGTGCCCCGGGTCAGGCGAAAGATGATCACATCGGGATCGTCGGTGCGCAGGAACTGGCCCTTCTCGGCGGTCGCGGAGACGATATCGCCATTGGGCGCGCGGGCACTGACGAAGATGCCCGACAGATCGGTCCCCTCGTTGCGGCTCTCCTCGATCCGCAGGGTCATCCGGTCGCCCATGTTGGTGAACTCGCCAACCTTGATCGAGGCGCCGAGTGCGCCGGTGCGCAGCTCGAACCGCAGCCCTTCATAATTGTAACGGGCAAGCGGCTGGATGAAACCGACGATGGCGAGGTTCAGACCCGCCAGCGCGATCGCGAACATGAAGGGGACGCGGAGCATCCTGCCGTAGCTCATCCCCACCGCGCGCAGCACGTCGAGTTCGGAACTGGTGGCAAGGCGCCGGAAGGCGAGCAGGATGCCGAGCATCAGCCCGACCGGGATGCCGAGGCCGAGATATTCGGGCAGCAGGTTGGCGAGCATCCGCCACACCACGCTGACCGGGCCGCCCTCGCTCGCGACGAAGTCGAACAGGCGCAGCATCCGGTCGAGCACCAGCAGCATCGCGGAGATCAACAGCGTCGAGATCAGCGGAACCGCGATCAGGCGCGCCATATACCGGTCGAGTGCGGTCATGCGGGGAGGGTCTGCGGCCTGATATTCGCGTTGGAGCCGGCGAACCGGCCAAGATCCAACGCTATATCGTACGGCACGGTTAAATCTACCCCGACGCCGTGGCCGGCGCGCCTTCGCCGCCAATCGAGGTCGCGACCGCGTCGGCGATCGCAGTCTCGAGCGCCGCGAGGGTAAAGGGCTTGCGCAGCACCGGACGTCCGCCGAACCGGTCGTGATCGGCAGCGTCGCCGGCATAGCCGGTGACATAGAGTATGGCGACGCCATCGAGCTGCGGTTCGAGCGCCGCGATCATCTCCGGTCCGGTCTGGCCGGGCATGATGACGTCGCTGACCACCAGATCGAGCGTATGAAGTCCCGCGACGATGCGCGGCGCGGCCAGCGGATCGTCGCACGCGACGGGGCGATGCCCCAGTTCCTCCAATGCGGCGAGCGTTGCGGCGAGTACGCGCGGATCGTCCTCGACCAGCAGGATATCGAGCGCGCGGTGCGGTTCGGCGCTTGGCCCGATCCGTCGCGCCGCATCGGGTGCCGCCGGCTCGATCGCGGTGTGACAAGGAAGGTAGAGCGTGACCGTCGTGCCCTTGCCGGGTGCTGAATCGATGCGGATTTCGCCACCCGATTGGCGCACGAAGCCAAAGATCTGGCTGAGGCCAAGGCCGGTGCCCTTGCCGACCGGCTTGGTGGTAAAAAAGGGCTCGAACACGCGCTCGACGACTTCGGGTGTCATGCCCGCGCCAGTGTCGGAGACTGCGATGGTAACATAGTTGCCAGGGGCGCACTCCGCTGCCGCTTCGCCTTCCAGCGTGGCATGGCCCGTGGCGATGGTCAGCATGCCACGCGCCTCCATCGCGTCGCGGGCGTTGACCGCGAGATTGAGCAGCGCATTCTCCAGCTGGTGCCGGTCGGCCCAGACATGCCAGCCCGAAGCGTCCGTCCGTGTCTGGACAAGGATTCCCTCACCCAGCGTGCGCTCGAACAAATTGGTCATTCCTGCAATCAGCTCGGCCGGGTCGATCGCCTGCGGGGTAAGCGGCTCGGCCCGTGCAAAGGCGAGCAGGCGGCGGGTGAGGGTCGCGGCGCGGCTGGCGCCTTCGCTGGCATTGTCGATGTGCCTTGCCGATTGCTTGGCATCGTCCGGCAGATGGCGCTTGGCGAGCTCGAGACCGCCGAGCACGATCGCAAGCATGTTGTTGAAGTCGTGCGCGATGCCCCCGGTAAGCTGGCCGACCACCTCCATCTTCTGCGCCTGACGCAGCTGCGCCTCGGCAGCGGCGCGCTCGCGTGCTTCTTCCTGCAATCCGGCGGTGGCAGCGGCGACGGCAGCTTCAAGTTCGGTGGCGCGCTCGCGCTGCGCCTGCGCCTCGGCCGTCACCGCGGCACGCTCGCGGATCGCACGGATATTGAGCCAGCCGAGAACCATCGCGCCGAGCACGATGAGCATGCCGAACAGGATCAGGTTGCGCGTTTCCTCCTCCGCTGCGGCGGACGTGAAGCGCGCGCGGCGCGAACGTTCGTTGAGGAGCTTGCGCTCGGCGGCGACGATCTGCTCGAGCAGGTTGCGGATGCGTGGAAGGACGGGAGAGCGGCGCGCCTCGTCGAAATAGGCATAGGCGGCCTGATTGCGGTTGAAGCGGGTATTGAGTGCGATCTGGGACAGTTCCTTGCCCCGCTCCGCAACTGCGGTGCGCAGTTCGGCGATCAGCTGCTTCTCCGGATCATGATCGCGGGTACGGCGGGCGAGGAGGGTGAGCTGACCTTCCGCGCGCTGCCATTCGGCGACATAGTCGCGGCCGACGCTGTCCTCGCCGCTGACGACATAGCGTGCCAGCGTCGCCTCGGCGCTGGCGATGGTGCCGGCAAGGCTCTGGGCGAGGATCATCACCTCGTAGCTTTGCGACTGGCGCGCCAGCGCCGTGTCACGCTCGGCGTCGGCTGAGCGCTGGTTGGTGATCAGCGCGGCGAGCACCCCGACCCCGAGCACGGCGATGAGGATCATCATCACGGCGCGCCAGTCGAACCGCGCGATCCGTTGTGCCAATCCGCCGCTTTCGCTCATGTCGGGGATTCTAGGGCCGTGACGCCGTACTGGCCAGCCCTCAGGCGATCACCCCGACCGCCTGGCCGGCAGCCTTGAACATGGCGAGGATGCGCTGGACCTGCTCCGACGTGTGCTCGGCACAGAGCGAGCAGCGCAGCAGGAACGTCCCGGCCGGGGTCGCCGGCGGACGCGCCATGTTGACGTACAGGCCGCTCTCGAGCAGCGCCTGCCACATCGTCACGGCTTGTTCCTGATCGGTCAGGATCACGGCAATGATCGCGCTGTCGCAGGTCTCGGTGCCGAGCTTGAAGCCCATTTCCGTGAGGCCGCTGTGCACCGCCCGGGCATTCTCCCACAGATGCTGGCGCTTGTTATGGGCGTGCTTCAGCTTGCGGATCGAGGTTGCGGCGGTGGCAACGACGCTGGGCGGCAGCGAGGCGGTGAAGATATACTGACGGCAGGCGAGGCGGATCGCCTCGAACTTCGGGTGGTTCGATACGCAGAAGCCGCCGACCGTGCCGACCGACTTGGAGAAGGTGCCGACGATGAAATCGACATCGTCCTCGCACCCCTGTGCCTCGTACACGCCGCGGCCATTGGGGCCGAAAAAGCCCATCGAATGCGCTTCGTCCGACAGCACCATCGCGCCATGCTTCTTGGCGACCGCGACCATCTCCTTGAGCGGGGCGATATCGCCGAGCATCGAATAGACGCCCTCGAGCACCACCAGCTTGCCGGCTTCGGGCGGCAGGCGGCCGAGGCGCTTGTCGAGATCCTCGACGCTGTTGTGGCGGAAGCGGACGATCTCCGCATAGCCCT
>Ga0247823_10001345_pt1 | contig 20481 bp, 19 predicted proteins | sample 13C_PalmiticAcid_2_FD_192426 | JGI IMG/M metagenome (GOLD analysis project Ga0247823, IMG submission 192426) | Soil microbial communities from agricultural site in Penn Yan, New York, United States - 13C_PalmiticAcid_Day30 | ecosystem: Environmental > Terrestrial > Soil > Agricultural land... | reverse complement strand
GTCGTCGGCCGCGGCAAGGCCGACAACTACGCGGCCAACACCGTCCGCGCCGCCGACGAGGCCGCGGCGGGCCGCCGCGCCGCGGCCGAGGACTACGCCGCGAACCTCAAGGCCAAGCACGACAAGCTCGTCGCCGACGCCATCGAGCGCGGCAAGCAGCTGGAGGCGGACTACAAGCGCAACCGCGCGGAGCTCGACGCGGAGTACGAGGGCATGCGTACCGCGCTGACCGCCGAGCACGCCAAGCTCATGGCCGACTCGCGCGCGGAGATCGAGCGCCAGTCCAAGGCCAACGAGGCCCGCATCGCCCAGCTCTACGACGACGCCACGGCCAACCGCGACGAGCTCGACGCCGAGGCCACGCGCATCCGCGCCCAGCTCGACACCGACGCCGAGGCCAAGCGCTTCGCCGCGGACCAGCAGGCCGAGCAGGAACTCATCGCCAAGCGCACCGCAGCCGAGGCCGACCTCGCCGCGCGCACCGAGCAGGCCGAGTCCGCCTTCGCCGAGCGGACCGCCGAGCTGGAGTCCACCCTGGCCGGCCGCGCCGAGGAGATCGAGAAGGACCTCGCCGACCGCACCGCCAAGGCCGACACCGAGATCACCGCCCGCCTCGACTCCGCCGAGAAGCGCGCCGCCAAGCTCGTCGCGGACGCCGAGAAGCTGCAGGCGGAGACGAACGCGCTGGTCACCGAGCAGATGGCGGACGCGGACACCGAGATCGCGGCCAAGCGCGCCGCCATCGAGGACGAGACCACCGCCCTGCGCGACGCGGTCGTCAAGGAGACGACGGCGCTGCGGGCGGAGGCCGAGCAGGAGACCTCCACGCTGCGGGCGGTCACCGACAAGGAGACCTCGGCCCAGCGGGCGCTCGCCGAGAAGGAGACCAAGGAGCTGCGGGAGTCGGTCGAGAAGAAGACCGCGGCCCTGCTCGCCGAGGCCGAGACGAAGTCCACCGAGGCCGCGGCGAAGCACTCCGCGGCGACGGACTACGAGACTCGCGTTTCCGAGCAGGTCACCAATGCGTTCTCGCTGCTTGAAGAGGCCAAGAAGCATTTCACGGCGGCCGCCAAGCCCGCGAACACGAATGGGAACCGACCTGCGGGCGCCCGTCGCTGAGTAATTCTCACAAGTCCGCCCCGAGACCCGGCTGGGTTTCGGGGCGGACTTGTTTCAGTTGTCGGCGAAAGTGCGGCCTTGGGCCGCCAACAAGTCGCGGATGATGCCAATCGCTTTCGGTCCGACGCCGTGGAGATCGGCGATTTCCTTCTCGGTGACCTTGGCGAAGTCCTCGACAGTGGTGAGGCCCGCGTTGGCGAAGGCCCGGGTGGCGGGCTTGCCGATGCTCGGCGGGAGATCTGTGGGCATGTGTTCAGGCTAATTGTGCGGGCCGACAAATTAGTCGACCCGGCTGTGGGACCACCATCGGCAGTTGGTGGCCCCACAGCCGAGCGTCAGGGCTGGACCTTCAGCGAGTAGAGCGAGTACCCGTAGCTGGTGCCGCGGGCGATGCCGAGCATCCGCACGTACCGGGCCGTGGCGGCCGGGAAGGTGAGGGTGTCGAGACCCGCGGTGGTCCGGCCACGGCGCTGGGCCACAGTGGTCCAGTTCGTGCCGTCGTTCGACGTCTGGATGTCGTAGTCCCTGCCGTAGGCGGCTTCCCAGTTCAGAGCGACCGAGGAGAACGTCGCCGAGCTGCCCAGGTCGACCCGGATCCACTGGCTGTTGGTGTAGCCGCTGGCCCAACGAGTGGTCTCACTGCCGTCCACGGCGTTGGACGCCGGGAAGTTCACCGTCTCCACCGACGACGCGGTCGCCGTCTTTCCCTGCGCCAGGTCGCCACCGAGCACCTCGAAGGAGTACAGCGAGTACCCGAACGTCGTGCCGCGGGCTATGCCCAGCATCCGCACATACCGACCGGTCGCGGCCGGGAACGTGAGGGTGTCAAGACCCGCGGTGGTCCGACCGCGGCGCTGCGCGACGGTGGTCCAGGTGGTGCCGTCGTTGGACCTCTGGATGTCGTAGTCCTTGCCGTAGGCGCCTTCCCAGTTCAGACGAGCTGAGGTGAACGTCTTGGCGCTGCCGAGGTCGACCTGGATCCACTGGTTGTCGGTGTACTGGCTGGCCCACCGAGTGGAGGCGAACCCATCCACCGCGTTCGCCGCGGTGAGCCCGGTCGTCTCGTTCGACGACGACGTCGCCGGACGGTTGTAGGCGAGGTCCCCGGGGGTGCGGTTGGTCGTCACGGTGTCCGGCAGATAGCCCGTGCCTGGGCCTTGGCCGACCGTCGCGACCTTGGCGAGGAAGGCCGCGTAGTCCGTCCCGCCCTTGGTGGGCGACCACATCTTCTGGGCGAGCGCGGCGAAGCTCTTCTCGATCAGGCCATGCACCTGCAACTCGGTGTAGGTCGCCGCGGTGAGGTCGTTCCAGACCGCCGGCATCGCGCCGAGCAGGTTCGGGTCCTGTGCGGGCAGGTTGCTGGAGCCACCGAAGATGTTCGGCGCCCAGCTGTTGTAGATGTAGCTGCCGTCGAGCCCTTGGCCGTGGTAGTAGTTCGCGAACGGCACGACGTAGAGCAGGCCGTCGTTGGAGTTGATCACCTTGTAGCCGTCGGCGATCGCGGCCTGCGGCGAGTACCAGCCGTTGTTCCAGCTGTTCATCACCACGTTGCGGTCATAGCCCGCGCCGCCCGCGGGGAAGTGGGAGAAGCTGCCCCACGCGTTGACGCTCTTACCCATGCCACGCACGTGCGGAACGATGGTGTTGAAGTACGCCTTGTACTGCGTCTCCAGCGACGAGGGGTACTCGTCCATACCGATGTGGACCGTCGGGCCCTTGAACCACGGCACGAACTCGGTGAACACGCTCTTCATGAACGTCGTGGTCGCGGGCTTGCTCAGGTCGAGGTGATCGGAGTCGCCGTTGTTGAGCCCCAACTCGGGCTTGAAGTGGATGAACGCCAGCGAGTGCGCGGGCGAGTCGATCTCCGGGATGATCGTCATCGCGTTCTTGGCCGCGGTGGCCTCGAACGCGTCCCAGTCGGCACGGGTGTAGGCGTCCGTCGAGGCGAGCCCCGCGAACGCCGGGTTGGTGCTCGCCAGCCGGAACCCGGCCGGGGTCTTCGACCAGTCGTTGCCCCAATGCGAGTCGAACCCGTTGTCATTGAGGTGGATCTGCAGGGTGTTCATCTTCAGCCAGCCCATCCAGCGCAGCTGGGCCTGGATGTACTGCGGGGAGAAGAACCGACGACCCACGTCGAGCATGAACCCACGCACCGCGTAGTCCGGGTAGTCCACCGCGGTGCCCACCGGCAGGCTCAACGCGTCCGACGAACTCACGACGGCCTGCAGCAGACTGCGCGAGCCGTAGTAGGTGCCCTTTTCGCTGCCACCGACAATCTCGACGTTCGTGCCGACGACGAGCCGGTACGCCTCAGGCTTCAACTCCGTCTTCGCCGACCCGAAGTTCGCCGCCGCGTCGACCTTGAGGGAGATGTCACCGGCCGCCGCCGTCCCCGTGTAGACAACGGGGTTCAACGTGGTCATCTCGGCCACGTCGGCCGCTACCTGTGTGGCTAGATCCTTCAACTTGGTCGACGCGCCCACCGGCACGACCACGCGGCTCGTGTTCGACAACACCAGCCGCCCTGTTCCCCCAGTCCACTGCTGCAACACGGGCACCACACCGGGCGGCGCCGAGTTCACCTGAGCCTGCGCGACGCCCGCCGCGGGCACCAATCCGACAACGACAAGGCCGACCACACCGACCAGCAACGACTGCGATAGCCGCCTACGTGAAACAGGGCTCACGACGGGCCTCCACTTTGGGACGAAGGGAGTGACACCGACCCGTTTCGGCCGACGCGGCCGGCTTGAGAACCGACCTGGGACACGTCGACAGAACGAGCCGGAAAGTGGTCTAAACCACTTTGTTCGCATATCGTCCATTACGCCCCCCGGTCCGTCAACCCTCTCACCTGCATCAACACGCGACGCGGGACTCTGGCCGTTGGCGAAGGTTCACCTCCCGATTTGATTGTCCGAGGTCAGATGACTATTGGGTGAGCCGATGAGCGGCCAAAGCCGCGACCGCGCGTTCGATGCGGTTGGCGCGCGTGACGGGGTTTCTCGCCTTCATGAGGTCGAGCAGGATCCCGTACCGACTGGTCTTGTCCAGCGCCTCGAACGCACGGGCGGCCCGCTCATCGCGGCGAAGGGCCTCGGCGAGGTCGTCCGGGACGGTGGCCTCTTTCTGCGAGGCGTACGCGGCGGCCCAGCGGCCGTCCGACTTGGCCGCCTCGACCTCGGCCAGGCCGCCTGGACGCATCCGGCCCGCGGCGGTCAGCGCCTCGACCTTGGCCACGTTGACCTGTGACCACGTACCCTTGGGCCTGCGGCGGCAGTAGCGCTGCAGGTAGTAATCACCGTCGAACGAGCGGCGCTGGCCATCGATCCAGCCGAAGCAGAGGGCGCCGTCGAGCGCCTCGGTGATGGTCACCGAAGCGATGCCGCTGCCCTTCTTGGCGATCTTGAGCCACACGCTCGAGTGGGAGGCGTGGTTGGCGGCCAGCCACGCCTCCCACTCGGCGGGGTCCTGGCAGGTGATGGTGGGCTCGTCCATGGGCCCAATACTCCCCGCCAAAGTGCTCACCCGCTGAGCACTTATCCGAGCAGTTCCCGCAACTCCTGGATCGCGTCGCGGAGGTTGTCGGCGAACGCGTGCATCTCGGCGGCCACCTGGATGGGGGTGCTCAGGTAGATGTTGAGGCTGTCCGGAAGCAGGACGTAGGCCACGCCGATGCACTGGGGGCTCGTGGAGCCGAATCCGAAGTAGGTGATGTTCGTCGACGGGGCCGAGCTGGTGCTCAGGTAGTCGTCGCGCATCTTGATCCAGCCGGGGGTGTCGTACAAGGCAAGAGGTGCCCCCAGACCGCGGCGCTTCTGGATCAGCTGGAGTTCCCAGAGGTGCTGCTCCGGCGCCTGGCCCGCCTGGCATTCCTTGGCCCGGGCGACGTGCTTCTCAGCGGCGGCGCGGAAAGCGGCGCGGCGGGCGTCGACGTCGTCGGCCTCCATGGCCGACAGGAACGCCAGGACCTCCGGGGTGACGACCCGCATCGCCTCGGTGCGGCCGCGGTTGTACTGGCGGGTGGCGATCGACTCGTAGGTGGCGCCGGCGAAACCCTTGGTGCGCTTGTGCGCGAGCTGGTACGACAGCTGGGCGAAGGCGTCCGGCGACATGCCGAGCTGCTTGGCGCGGGTGGCACCGAAGTCGGTGAACGACACGGTCTGGGAAGCGGTGTCGGCGGCGTACTGGGCGAACTCGGCGCCCGCGGACTTGATCGTCTCGCGCAGCTCGTCGGTCAGGGTGAACTCGATGGGTTCGATCGCGGGCAGGCCCTGTGCCGTCGCGCCCGACGCGGCCGCGTGTTCCGCGGGCGTGGAGTTCAGGATGGCGTCGACGAAGGCGAGGATGGTCGTGCCGTCGAGGCCTTGGTGCTCGATATTGATCCCGGCCTTGCCGTCGGCGAAGACGACCAGGGACACGGCCTTGTCGAACCAGCGGTTGTCGCCGTAGAGCAGCTGGTCGCACGCCTCCTGCTCGCCCGACGGCGCGATGTCCTCCAGGCACACGCAGAACAGCGCGGTCTCGATCGTGTCGAGCGCGCCCGCGTTCGACTCGGCGAGGATCGCGCGGGTGGCCGCCCACTCGGCACGAGCCATGGTGGTCAGGTGGCCGACCGGGGACTCGGCGGGGACGGCGGCCGACTTGACGATCTCGGTGAGGCCCGCGGCCAGGTCGTCCAGGGAGTGCGGCACGCCGTCGGCGCCCAGCACGTCCATCCGGTAGATGTTGCCGCCACGCAGAACCGCGATGTGCCGCGCCGTCGACGGTCCGGGCCACTCGTCGCTGTACGGGGTGCGGACCGTGTCCTGCGGGTCGCCGGGGATCCGGGTGGACGAGAAGAGGTACTTGTTCTGCTCCATCGACAGCGCCTGGCCGCGCTGGATGACCGGCGCGACGCGCTCCTCATCGAGCAGCTGCTTGTAGGCGACGGCGCCCGCGATGAGACCCGCCGCGCGCTCGGTCTGGGTCTCCCCGGAGTCCTTGAAGAGGAAGAAGAAGTTCGCGTTGAGCGCGATGCGGACGCGGCGGCCGAGGTAGCGCGACGGCCAAAATGTGTCGAGCCAGCTGTGCACGCCCGGGGTCTGGTCGTACTCGACCAGCGCCGCGTGCAGGTCGTGCGCGACGCTGTCCGGCGCGAGGTAGGCCGCGACGGCGGCCTCGGTCTCGGCCAGTTCCTCGGCGGTCAGCAGCGGACCGCACCATTCCAGGAACCGGTCGCACGTCTCGGCGAGCGTCGGCAGCGGGACCCGGGGCAGCCGGTCCTCATTGCCGAAGGTGCGGGGAGACCATTCCGGGCTGCTGTTCACTGTCGACCTCGAACTCGTGAAGGGATGATCGGGTATCTCATGATGGACTCGCGGGCTAGAGCGTGTCTCGAGGCCGCGATACGAAAAGTTGGGCGTAGAGCCAGCCGTCGGACTCCAGCCCGGACGGATCCACTCCGGCCGCCGCGAGCGACTCGATCACCTGGTCCCGCTCGTCGGACGAGGCGAAGCGGCGCTGCTTGAACACGCCGTCGACCCGCTCGGTGCGGTAGCCGAGCGCGCTCAGCCGCTCCGCGATGGGGGCGAAGGAGAACATCCGCAACACGAAGTGCGCCATCCACGGCCTGCCGACCTCGGCGACCCGGCCGATCGTCTGCTCGGTGACGTAGCCGACGCAGCCGGTGGACACCACGATGTCGACGCCGGCCAGCACCGCGCGCTGCGCCTCGGTCGGGTCGGTCGCCTCCAGGTCGGCGTGCAGGGTGTCGTCGACGAAGCCCGCCGCCCGCGCGTAGGCCAGCGCGGACTCGGAGGCGTCGAACCCGACGAACCGCACACCGTCGAGTCCCGCGCGCTGGTCGACGAACCGGCGGTCTACCGCGGCGAGCGCGTCGGTGTCCAGCCCGGCCGACGACCGGTACCGCGCGGCCATCTCGTCCATCGTGGAATCACAGCGCAAGAGGGCCGCGTTGATCCCGTACGAGCACCCGATGTCGAGCACGGTGGCCTCGGTGCGGCGACGCTCTTCCCGGAACTCCTGAATGAGCTTCAAGAAGTACGGTTTGGCCAGTTCGGGGATGCGGTAGTCCAACCCGCTCAGCACGCCGAAGTAGCCGCGCGGGTCGGGCTGGGTGTAGATGAGGTCGAAGTCGGTCTTTCCGGTCTCGTCCAGGTCCAAGTCCACGCCTATGTTCCCTTCCAGATGTCCTGCGCCGCGCCGCTCGGCCGCGGTGGCGGGTCGGGTGCGCGAACGCGCCGACGAAGTCTGGCGTGTTCGTGTGCCCGACCCGCCACCTGAAAGCGGCCGAGCGCGCGTCCCCGAAGGGGACGCCATGTCGCAGCCTTCCTAATCCAGGAGTTCGTCGCCTCGTACCGCGCCCGCGGCGGCCAGGTGTGCAGGCAGGACCCGGCCGAAGAGCTGCCTGGTCCGTTCCAGGCTGCCGATCACCCCGGGGCGCTCGCTGTAGGCGAAGATCGCCGAATGGCGCGCGGTGTCGCCGTGCACGGGGGTCACCCGGTGCAGCGAATAGCGGCCTTTGAACAGCTGCAGATCGCCGGGCCGCAGTGAAAGGCGGCTGATCAACCGCTCCCCTTCACCGGTGAGCACGGCGGCCACGTCGTCGAGGTTCTCCGACTTCGCCGACCGGATATTCGGGCAGTATTCGAACACCCCACCCCCGCGCGATTGCTGGGTGAGCATGCTGACGGTGAATTCATTGGTGTCGAAGTGCCACGGGTGCCCCTTCTCCGGGGACACCACATTGAGGCAGAGCCCGGCGAGCGGGTCGGCGTACTCGTAGAGCGCGTCGAGCTCGAAGCACTCGGCGGCGAACCGCTGGAACAGCTCGCTGGCGTAGAGGCGGTGGATGATCGTCTCGGCCGGGATCTGGTCGCGGGCCACGAAAGCGTTGCCCCGCTCCATGATCAGCCTGCCAGGGTGGCCATCGGGCAGGTCGGTGTCGAGCGGGATGTTGTAGGCGTTGACCAGTTCCACGTCGTAGTGCGCCAGCGGCGCGACGGCCGCGCACTCCGCGCGCAGGGTCTCGCGCAGCTCGGGGCGGAGGAAATCGGGCAGGACACTGCACCCGTCCTGACGCAATTCGGCGCGCACCAGGGAAACCGCCGCACGCCAGCCCGCACCCGCCGGATCGGTCAGCGGATAACGCGCGGTGTCCACGACCTGCTCGATCACCCGGGCTTCCGGTGCGCTCATGCACCTCATTCTGTTGAATCCGAGCCGATCAGCGCCACCGAAAGATCGAAACAAGTTACGTGACGGTAGCCATATTGTCGGAAACCATCAAGATCCGGTAATTTCAGGACTTTTCCAGGTATTCCGCGCGGTCGTCGGCGACGAGTTGGCCGACCATCGTGGCCAGTCCTGGATAGTGCCCGAGTGCCGGGTCCTCGGCGATCAGGGCCTGCGCGACGATCCGCGCGTCGGCGATGACACCCTCGTCCTGAAGCAGCGACAGCATCTTCAGGCCGGACCGCGAACCCGACTGGCTCGACCCGAGGATGTCGCCCTCGCGGCGCATCTCCAGGTCCAGCCGTGCCAGCTCGAAACCGTCCAAAGTGGATGCCACGGCGGCCAGCCGGTCGCGGGTGGCGGTGCCGCCGGGCATCTCGGTGACCAGCAGGCACAGTCCTGGCGCGCTGCCGCGGCCGACCCGGCCGCGCAGCTGGTGCAGCTGGCTCACGCCGAACCGGTCCGCGTCCATGATGACCATGGCCGTGGCGTTCGGGACATTTACGCCGACCTCGATCACGGTCGTCGCCACCAGTACGTCGAGTTCGGCGGCGGCGAACGCCCGCATCACCCGGTCCTTCTCGTCCGGGGCGAGCCTGCCGTGCAGGATGCCGAACCGCAGCCCGGACAACGCGCCGTCGGCCAGTTCGGTGGCGACGTCCACCACCGACAGCGGCGGCCGTCGATCGGAACCCTCGTCGCCACCGGAGGCGTCCTCGGCCGACGCGTCGTCGCCGATGCGCGGGCACACCACGTACGCCTGGTGCCCCTTGCCGACTTCCTCGCGCACGCGCTGCCAGACCCGGTCCAACCAGGCGGGCTTCTCGGACACGGGTACGACGTTGGTCGAGATCGGCGAGCGGCCCGCGGGCAGCTCACGCAGCGCGGAGGTCTCCAGGTCGCCGTAGACCGTCATGGCTACCGTGCGCGGGATCGGCGTCGCGGTCATGACCAGCACGTGCGGGCTGACGTTCTCCCCCGCCCGCGCCCGCAGCGCGTCGCGCTGCTCGACGCCGAAGCGGTGCTGCTCGTCGACCACGACGAAACCGAGGTCGGCGAAGATCACCTTGTCCTGGATGAGGGCGTGCGTGCCGACGACGATGCCCGCGGCGCCGCTGGCCGCGTCGAGCATCGCCTGCTTGCGCTGCGGGGCCGACAGTGAACCGGTGAGCAGCGTGATGCTGGTGGCGTTGTCGGCGCCGCCGAGCATGCCGCCCTGCGCGAGGTCGCCCATCATCTCGGCCAGTGAACGGGCGTGCTGTGCGGCCAGGACCTCGGTCGGCGCCAGCAGCGCGGCCTGCCGTCCAGAGTCGACCACCTGCAGCATCGCGCGCAGTGCCACGATCGTCTTGCCGGAGCCGACCTCGCCCTGCAGCAGCCTGCTCATCGGGTGGCTGCCGGAGAGGTCCTCCGCGATGGCGTGGCCGACCTCGACCTGCCCCTTGGTCAGGCTGAACGGCAGCCGCTGGTCGAACGCGTCGAGGATGCCGCCGGGCCGCGGCGGGCACTCGGGCGCCGGGCGGGCCCCCGCGGCCTGCCGCCGCTGGGCCAGCGCGAGCTGCAGCGCCAGCGCCTCGTCCCACTTGAGCCTGGTCTTGGCCGACTCCACATCGGACCAGTCGGCGGGCAGGTGGATCGCGCGCACGGCGGCGTCGTACTCCGAGAGGCCCAGCTTCTCCCGCAGCTCGACGGGAAACGGATCCTCGATCGTGTCGAGCATGCCGAGCGTCTGGTGCACGCACTGGGCGATCTGCCAGGACTGGATCTTCGCCGACGCCGGGTAGACCGGGATGAGGCTGCCCGCGAACTCGTCGACGTTGACGTCCTCGGTCGAGTCGATGAGCTGATAGTCGGGGTTGGCCAGCTGCAGCTTGTTGCGGAACGCGGTGACCTTGCCCGCGAACAGCGCGTCCAGGCCGGGGCGCAGCTTGTCGAGGTGCCACGGCTGGTTGAAGAACGCGCACTCCAGCGACTTCTTGCCGTCGGTCAGGATGACTTCGATGATCGTGCCGCGCTTGGTCTTCATCTGGCGTTTGTTCACCGAGACGACCTTCGCCATCACCGTGACGTGCTCGCCGACCTCCAGTCCCGCGATCTCGGTGAGCTGCCCGCGCTCGGCGTAGCGGCGCGGGTAGTGCCGCAGCAGCCCGCCCGCGGTCTCCAGGGAGAAGGCGGCGTCGAGCGCGTCGGCCGACTTCTTGCCAACCACCCGATCGAGCTTGTCGCCAAGCGAAGCCATAATCCTCCGTTCCGTGTCCGGCCCGATTATGTCGTCCCGCCCCGACTATTCGAGGCCGAGGATCAGGACCGAGTCGGACTGGCCGCCGCGGTAGACCATCAGGTCGGCCTCGGGACGGTCGGTGCGCAGATAGACAGAGAGCGATTCCGCGACACTCGTCGGCGCGTCGCGGCCGAGCAGCGCGGTGACGAGTTCGCCGCCGACGGCGAGCATCCGTTCGACGACGCCGCACGCCACCTTGGCCAGGGTCTCCGCCGTCGGCGGCCCAGGCTCGATCATGACGACCTCGCCGTCGGCGAACCCGACGACGTCGTTGGCCTGACACGGCCCGATCCACGTGATCGCGGCCTCCGCGGCGACCACCACCGCGCCGCGCCTGGTCGCCGCCGCCGCCTCGGCCATCGCGACGACGTCGTCGCCCGCCCGGCGCCGCGGGTCGTGCACGGCGATCGCGGCCAGCGCCTGCACCGGGGACGCGCACGGCACGACCACGACGTCCTGACCGGCGGCGACGGCCCGGATGGCGGCCTCGTCGGCGATCTCCATCAGCCCGCTGTCACCGGGCAGCACGGTCACGTGCGCGGCGCCGGTGCCGGTGATCACCTGGAGCAGTTCGTACGGCGTCGGCTCGTCGCCGTCGGCCACCCGCAGGACCGCGACACCCTCGGCGAGGAACAGCTCAGCCAAGTCGTCACCGCGCACGGGGGCGACCACGGCCCGGTCCTTGGCGTAGCGGCCCGCCTCGGCGGACACCGCGTCGGCGAACCGGGCGACGCGGATCTGACGGGGCCTGCCGACGTCGATCCCGGCCTCGATGGCCGCGCCGACGTCATTGCAGTGCACGTGCACGGTCCACAGGTCCGCGCCGTCGCCGACCACGGAGACGCAGTCACCGAGCCCGTCGAGCGCGTCGCGCAGCGCGGCCACGTCGGTGGCCTGTTCCAGCAGGTACATGACCTCGTAGGCGAACAGCTCGGAGCCGCTTTCCCTGGCCGCGACCAACGGATTCTCCGGTCTGCGTGGCGGCGGGACATCGGCGCTGACCCGGGCGGCCGCGGCCAGCTCCGGCGGGCGCCCTCCGATGACGGCGACCAGCGCGTCGAGCAGCACGACGACCCCGCGCCCACCCGCGTCGACCACCCCGGCCTCGGCGAGCACGTCGAGCTGCTCCGGTGTCCGGTCCAGCGCCTCGGCCGCGGCGATCGCGGCGGCCGCGGCGACATCGGACAGCGTGTCCGAACCGTTCGCGCGGGCGGCGGCGTCGAGCACGCTGAGCATGGTCCCTGGCACGGGCCTGGACACCGCGGCCCTGGCCAGCTCGGCGCCGCGCACGAGCGCCTTGCGCAGCAGCGGACCGGAGACCTCGGCCTGGTCGCGGACGGTCTCGGCCATGCCGCGCAGCAGCTGGGAGACGATCACCCCGGAGTTGCCGCGCGCCCCCGTCACCGCGCCCTTGGCCAGCACCGCGAACGCCCCACCCGCGTCGGAGCGCTCGTCGACCGGGGCCCGGAGCAGCGCCTCAAGGGCGGAGCGGAGCGTGTTGAGCAGGTTGGACCCGGTGTCGCCGTCGGCGACCGGGTAGACGTTGATCCGGTCGATGTCGGCGCGGTGGGCGTCCATGGACTGCACGCAGGCCGCTGCCCACCGCCGCACCTCGCCAGCGTCGAGCGCCTGCAGCACGCCTGCCTCCCGTGGGTCTCGCCTAACCGGGCAGCGTAGCGACCCTCCGGCCACCCGGTTTGGAGCACCACGCCCGCACCCGTTACGCTGTGATGACTGCCCGGGCCTGCCTGGGCCCTCGTACGTGCGCCCACGTGTTCGATCACGTTATGTCGACCGTGGGCACCGCAACCTGAAGGAGTGTCTGACGTGGCTGCCGTGTGCGACGTCTGTGGCAAGGGGCCAGGCTTCGGCAAGTCGGTCTCGCACTCCCACCGACGCACCAACCGTCGGTGGAACCCGAACATCCAGAGCGTGCGCGCCAAGCTGGGCATCTCCCAGACCAAGCGCCTCAACGTGTGCACCTCCTGCCTGAAGGCGGGCAAGGTCGTCCGCGGCTGAGCTGGACAACCTCTTGTCGAAACCGGCGTCGGTGACTCAGGTCACCGACGCCGGTTTTGTCGTACCCACCGCCCGCAACGCGCGTAGGGCGGCCAGCCCGGCGACGAGCGCGGCCACTCCGGCGATTGCGAACGACGACCGCGCCCCGACGATGGCCACCACGGCGCCGCCAAGGACGGTCCCGAGCACGTTGGACCCGATGAGGATGGCCGAGGCGGTCGCGAAGACCCGGCCCCGCAGCTGGTCCGGCGTCCGGGAGCGCAGCAGGCCCTGGTTGCAGACGTTCTGCATCCCGTTGGCCGCGCCGCCGAGCAGGTAGCCCAGCGCGACGGGAGCGGTGAACGGCAGCAGCGCGGGCACAAGCATCGCGATCCCTATCACGCAGCACGACAGGCCGAGCCCGGTCAGCAGCGCCCGCTCGGTGCGCGACCGCCCCGCCACGCGCACCCCGATGATCACCCCGGTCATCCACGCCGCGTGCAGCACCCCCAGCGTTCCGGCGCCGCCGCGCAGGACGTCGGTGACGTAGAAGACGTTGGCCACGTCGGCCGCCATGACCCCAGCCATCGCCACCGCCAGGCTCACCGACGCCACCCGCAGCACCGGATCGGCGGCCACGTGCCGCCACCCGGCCGTGGCGTCGCCGTGCCGCCTGCGCCGATGTGCGCCACGGGGATCCCGATCGCCCCGGACCAGCCCCAACATGGCGGCCTGCACCAAGTACGTGGCGGCGTCTATATATAAGGCGTCCCGCGTGCCGAGCGCGGCCACGAGCAGCCCGCCCGCTGCCGATCCGGCGAGCATCCCCAACGTGCGGCCGGTGGCCACCATCGCGTACCCGCGCGTGGAGTCCTCCTCCCCGCAGATCACCGGCACCATCGCCGCCGCGGCCGGGTTCACCACCGCTGTGCCGCAGCCGAGGACCACCAGCATCACCAGCACCAGCGGCAAGGTGTGCAGCACGGCGACGATCCCGATCACCGCCCCCGCCTGCACCAACTGCCCGATGATCATCAGACGGCGGTTGGGGAGTCGATCGACCAGCAGGCCTGCCAGCGGCGCACCCAGGGTGACTGGTACGAATTCGGCGATCAGCACGGAGACCACCGCGAATGAACCGAACTCTTTGGCGTGCAACAAAAGCACGATCAGGGTGACCGCTGTGCCGAACATCGACACCGCCGAACCGGACGCAACCAACAGCAGATCCCGACGCCCCAGCACTGGATGAACGGTATCGGCGAAGTCGTTGAAACAGAACGGACTTCACACCCTCGGCTCGCACGATCTACCCAGAAGGGCAGTCGGCGAGTACGCGGTTCACCCAGTCGCCCCAACCGTTTCCCGAACGGCCCTGTCGCCCGGGACACAGTCGGACATCTGCATATGGCAATGGATGGCAACCGTTGAACCATTAGCGCACAAGCGATTCACGCGCAATGCGCCTGATTGCCTCCGAACCCCTTCCTGGAGATCGGTCGCGGGCGCTACGGGGCCCGGCGGGCAGCCAGGACGATGCCGCTGCCGATAGCGAGCTCGGCCGTGACGAGCTCGGGGTGGGCCATGACGGTGTGGCGAATGCCGGTGACGATCCGCTGGTGCTCGGGCTCCGGATAGCGACTGAGATCCATGTCGTCCATCAGGAGGATGCCGTGTGGTGCCAGTGCGGCGATGGTGAGATCCAGACCGGTCCACTTGCCGCTCGGAGCGTCGGCGAAGATGAGGTCGAACGTGCCTAGTGCTGTGTCCATGAACGTTGTCGGGCTATCGGCGGATCCAGGTTTCCGCTGGGCGTGCCGCCGGAATGCCGCTCGTACTGGGTGTACTTGGGCGTTTCGGCGGTGCGGCCAGCGGGAAGCTGGGCCGTCGAGAGCCCGGCAACGTTCGTGGACACAGCACTAGCCGACGCAGTGCCTGCTCGGCGTCGTCGACCTCGACGCGAAGCCAATCCGGCCAGGAGGCCGACTTGGCGACGGTCGCGATGGACGGGTCCACCTCGACTGAGACCGCGGTCACGTCGGTGCGTGCACCCACACCGTGCACTATCCAGGCGGTACCGACGCCGACTCCGGTGCCCAGTTCCAGGATCCGGCCGCCGGGAGGCACCGCGGCGCTGAGCGTCGCGAGCAGACGGCCCGCATCGTCATCGCATGAATACGCGAACCGCGCCGCGTCGGCTCGCGCCATCGCCGCGATCACGGTCTTTGGCAACTCGTCCACGTTCTCTCCACTGTCCAACCTGGACGCCCGCCTGCGCGTGTCCACCCGCGGGACCGGGCCTTGACCGGCGCGTACGTCAACGCAACTCGGCGAACCTGAATCGCGGACACGGAGTCCGATGGCGTGGTCGCCGCCACGCCATCGGGTCACCCAAGTGCTACGGAAGTTTCCAGTCCACCGGCTCCGCACCCTGCTCCACCAACAACGCATTCGCCTTGCTGAACGGCTTCGAGCCGAAGAAGCCCGCGTGCGCCGAAAGCGGACTCGGGTGCGCCGACTCGATCGCGGGCACCGAACCCAGCATTGGCCGCAGGTTGCGCGCGTTGCGGCCCCACAGGATCGCCACCAGCGGTCCGCCCCGAGCAGCGAGCGCGCGGATGGCCTGCTCGGTGACGTCCTCCCAGCCCTTGCCCTGGTGGGAGTTCGCCTTGCCCGGCTCGACGGTGAGCGCGCGGTTCAGCAGCAGCACCCCGTTGTCCGCCCACGGCGTCAGATCGCCGTTGGTGGGCTGCGGGTGGCCGAGATCCTCGCAGTACTCCTTGTAAATATTGACAAGGCTCTTCGGGATCGGCCGGACGTCGGGTGCCACCGAGAACGACAGACCGACCGCGTGACCAGGGGTCGGGTAGGGATCCTGCCCCACCACAAGCACCCGGACATCGGCGAACGGTTGTTGGAAGGCCCTCAGGACGTTGTCGCCCGCGGGCAGGTAAGTCCGCCCCGCGGCGATCTCGGATCGCAGGAATTCGCCCATCTTGGCGATCTGATCGGCGGCCGGGGCCAGTGCCCGCGCCCACCCGGATTCGACGATCTCAGTCAAAGGTCGTGCCACGCCGGAAAACCCTACTCAGTCCAGCCGGCGCAGGACCGACCGGTAGGTCTCCACGTTGGCCAGATAGATCTGGACGATGCCCGAAGTCATGTCCTCGGGCACCACATGCCCCTCCCGCACCCGCGCCGGAACGCCCAGCGCCATCGAGCGGGCCGGGATGTGGCCGTTGAACGACATGACCGCGCCCGCGCCCAGGATGGCGCCGTCCTCGACGGTCGAGCCGTTCAGCAGCACCGAGCCCGAGGCGATCATGCAGCGGTCGCCGACGGTGGCGCCCTCGATGTGGACGTTGTGCCCGATGACGCAGTCCGCGCCGATCTTGGCCGGGTGGAAGGGTGTGCAGTGGATGACCGTGCCGTCCTGCACGCTGGTCCGCTCCCCGATCTCGATTGTCCCGGCGTCGCCGCGCAGGACGGCCTGCGGCCAGACCGAGGCGCCCGCGTGCAGGGTGACCGCGCCGATCACCGTGGCGTCCGGGTGGACATAGGCGTCAGGGTGAATGGTGGGCGTCAGATCACCGAGGGCGTAGACGGGCACGCGATCTCCTTGCCGAGGTGAACGGAGAGTTCGTGCTCGGCATAGTGCCCGAAGGCGGCGATGTCGGCATACCCGGACGAGCGGTACAGGGCGACCGCCTCCGGCTGCATGAGCCCGGTCTCCAGGATCATCCGGTCGATCCCGGCCTCGGCGGCGGTCCGCTCCAGCTCGGCGAGCATCTCGCGGGCCAGGCCCTTGCCACGGCCGTCCGGCGAGACGTACATGCGCTTGATCTCGGCGGTGCCGGTCCCGTGGTCGCGCCAGCCGCCGGTGACCAGGGGGCGGCCGTCGACGTAGCCGACGTAGAAGCGGCCGAGCGGGGGCGCGAACTCGGCGGGGTCGACCGGAGACTCGTCGGGGCTGCCGTAGCGGATCACGTACTCGGCCTGCACCTCGTCGATGAGCAGGCGCGAGTCGGGGTGGTCATAGGCCCTGGGTTGGATGTCCACCGATCGATTGTCGTTTATGCGGGAGCGTGACTGACTCAGAGGTCAGCGACGTCACGTCTGCTACAACGTGATCATGACAACACAGCGAGTGACGATGACTCTTCGCCGAATCGCGGGTGATTGCCGGGACGAGGACTGTCCGGCTGTATACCTGTCCGATCGAGGAACAGTCGTGTTCCAAGGTGATGCCGTTCCCTTGCCAACGGCCTCCGTCTGGGCCAGGGTGAACAAGCCGTCGAGCTGCCGTTGACCTTGGTCAGGGAGGCCATCCGTGCGCTTGGGACGTGACGGTTCCCGCGACCTGTTCCGCACGTACCGAAACTCGGCCTGGCGATTCGAGACCCAGCCGACATACACGATTGCGGGCGAGGCGGATTCACTGGAACGGTTCCTCGCCGGTGAACCAGAACCCGATCTCGAGCCCAGGTATCTCGAATGGCTCGAACTGACTCGAACCAACGTATCCGCAGGAAGGTCGATCGGCAGGGTGAAGGTCGTACGCAGGCCGTTCACCGACTACACGCGTTACGCATTCGCATGGGGAATACCGCACAGCATCGAGTACGGCGAGGACATTCGAATTCTCGACGCTACCGACTTGGCGCTCGATCTGCCGAACGATGATTTCTGGCTGTTCGACGATACCGACGTCCTCCGCCTGACCTACCGGGACGACGGAACATTGTTAAGTCGCGAACTTCTTGCCAATCCGCCGATCGATCAGTACCTACAGTGGCAGCAGACCGCTATCGAGCATTCCGTCCCATTCGAGGACTATGTTCGATCCTGAACGCCAACAACGCGAACGCCAGAATCTGGCCGAGGCCCTCCGCGACATGCGGAGGGCCGCTGGGCTGTCCGGCGAACGGCTGGCCACACGATGTGCGATGTCCCAATCGAAGATCAGCCGAATCGAACGCGGCAAGATTCTTCCGTCAGTGACCGACGTCGAACGAATCTTGACCGCACTCGGTGTCGACGGGGACCAGGCCAAGCAGTTCCTGGACCTCGCGAGAACCGCGAACGTCCACTTTCGGTCAGTTCGAGTGCTGGCCGAGATCGGACTTTGGCGTGGACAGAAGGAGCTCTCCGCCCTGGTCATGTCGTCTTCGCAGGTCCGACACTTCTGCCCGGCCGCCATATCGGGGATGCTGCAGACCCGCGAGTACGCGACGGCGATCCTCGACCCGACTGTCCGAGGCAGGCCCGCGCGCAACGTGGAACGGACTGTTGACGCCCGGATCGAGCGACAGCGGTCCCTGTATGACAGTTCACGAGATTTCACCTTCGTGACGACCGAACAGGCGGTTCGCTGGAGACAAGCCCCAGCCACCGTGATGGCGACCCAAGCCCGACACATCGCCGCCTTGGCGGAGTTGCCGAACGTGACGATCGCCGTAGTACCGAACGACGCTCAGATGAACGAGGTCCCTTTGAACAGCTTCGCCATCTATGACCAGCGCTTCGTCATGTGCGAGTTGTTCTCCGGCAGCGTCATACTTCGCGATCCACAAGAAGTCGCGTATCACGCCAATATCCTGGACCATTTCATCGAGCGAGCGCACACCGGGGAGGCCGCTACCGCTTTCCTGCGGCACGTGGCGAGCGAGTTCTAAATATTCGGGTGCGCGACTAGACCATACCAACGCGCCCGGCTCAGAGCTAGGTTCGGATTGTGGAGATCCTTGGCCTGACCAACCCCTACTGCGGGGGCAAACCGTGCTCGCGCGTATTCCGCAGCGGCTTCACCTTCCGCTGGGTAAAGAACGACCGCTACATCGCCGTCATGCGCGGAGTCTGCGTCGACGCCCGCCGCTACCTGATCATCGATGATTACCTGGCGGGCCATCATGTGCACGAAACCCCGCAACCTATCGTCGATGTCATCCCAGCCACCTCGGACGATTGGTGGGACACATCGCTATTGCTCCGCACCGCGGATTCCTGGGTCGCGAACCGATCCGCCGCCCATAGCCGATCGGCATGATCAACATCGAGGACACAGACCTCGCCAAGGCGCTGGCGATGCTCGCGGCCAAAGCGCCACAGGTGGCGGCCGCGATCATTCGTGAGGACCTTGGCATCGACCAAGTGGACGCCCTGTTGGCGATCCTGGCCGAAACCGAGCGCTTCGTGCGTGACCTACGGCTTCGCTGGTTCGGCAGAGAGATCGAAGACAGCGACGACAGTCGGAGTCTGCCAGCGGCAGACACACTGAACGGAAGTGGGGCCGATGACACATCCACCGACCCCACCAACGCGGTTCAGATCAGTCGTGCGGACGTTCGCCCGGCATGAGCCCCTCGGCCGCGATGGCCTGGGGCACCACCGCCGACTCGCCGGGCATCATGCCTTCGGCCAGGTCCACGTCGGCGCGTTCGCCCGGCATCAGGCCCTCGGTCGACGGCGGCTCCGGCTCTGGCTCGGCGGATTCCACCGTCGCCTCGGCTGACGCCCAGATCTCGGCGTCGTCGCGGCCCGCCGCCTGCGCGTTCTTGGCGCGCACGCCCGCGTCCTCATCCTCGGCGAGGGTCGCCTGGACGGCCTCCGCCCGGCCCTGCGCCAGGTTGCGGGTGCCCGCGGCCGCGGCGACCCGCACGGACGGCTCCGAGTGGGCGGCCGCGGCCATCAGGATGTCCACGGACCCTTCGTCGTCGATGAGGCTGGCCACGTACGCCGCCTTGGCCGCGAGCATTGGCTCGCCGCCCTCGACCATGCTCTTGAGGTGCGGCAGCGCCTCGGTGCCGAGCGCGGCGGCGGCCGCGTAGTCCGGCTCCTCCGGGATCAGCACGGCCCTTACCTGTTCGAATGTGATAGCCATCGAGCCCTCCTCACAGGTCCTGGGTGAACGGGCTTGCCACCATTGTGTCGCGTTCGCCGCCGGTCAGGTCCGGTGGCGGATTGGTGATGTTGGCGGTGCCGTTGCCGGTCATGAGCCGGTTGTTGTCGTTGACGTGGTTGAGGCCGAGGACGTGGCCGATCTCGTGCCCGAACGTCCACTGCGTGGCCCCCTGCGCGACCACCGCGCCCGGCCGTCCGGCCGGGTGGGCCGCGCAGCCGTTGAACGGCGGGACGGTCGACCGGACGAAGTACACGACGACGTCGTTCGCGCCCGCGTTGTTGCGGTTGGCGAAGAGCTGGTTCTGCTCGGCGGTGGAGTTGCCGCGGGTGCACGTGCCCACGTCGAGGTCGTTGAGCGCGGGCAGGTTCAGGGTCTCGTTGGACGCGTGCTGCACGTGCACGCCGACGGAGCCGTAGACGTCGCGCATCCGCTGCAGGACGGTGGCCACCGAGACGTTCGGGTTGGTGAGGATCTTGGTGTGCACGCGGACCGTCGGCACCTGTGCCCACCACTTGTGCCAGAGCGCGTTGTCCGTGCCGCGCACGAACGTGTCGATCCGGTTCGGCCCCCACGACGCGGCGGCCGGGCCGCTGGTGAGCACGCCACCCAGGCTCTCCCAACCCGACCAGCCGCCCTGGAACCACTTGTGCCACATCGCGTTGTCGGTGCCGCGGACGAAGACGTCGAGCCTGCCGGACGCCCAGGACGAGACATCCGGGGAGCTGGTGAGCACGCCGCCGAGGCTCTCCCAGCCGGACCAGCCGTTCTGGAACCACTTGTGCCAGAGAGCGTTGTCCGTGCCCCGCACGAACACGTCGAGCCGACCCGAGGACCACGAAGCCACCGCCGGGTCACTCGTCAGTACGCCACCCAGGCTCTCCCAGCCCGACCAGCCGTTCTGGAACCACTTGTGCCACAACGCGTTGTCGGTGCCCCTGTCGAA
>Ga0247823_10001344_pt1 | contig 20483 bp, 19 predicted proteins | sample 13C_PalmiticAcid_2_FD_192426 | JGI IMG/M metagenome (GOLD analysis project Ga0247823, IMG submission 192426) | Soil microbial communities from agricultural site in Penn Yan, New York, United States - 13C_PalmiticAcid_Day30 | ecosystem: Environmental > Terrestrial > Soil > Agricultural land... | reverse complement strand
GCTTCAGCGCCAGCGTATTGGCCACCCCCGCGTGGCCAATGCGCGGCAGGTAGACGGGCCGGTCGGCGCAGGCGGCGTCGAGTTCCTGGCGCGTGGGGTAGCGCCCTTCGCGCAGGCTCACCACATGCCAGCCGCTGCCGCTCATGATCCAGGGCTTGTTCGGGTGGCGCTGCGCGTATGCGCGGATGGCGTCCTGCACATCCGCGATCGAGCGCGCGGGCGCCAGGTCCACCAGCCGCGTCTGGATCGCGGTCCACTGCATGTGGTTGTGCGTGTCGATGAGGCCGGGCACCACCGTGCCCTCGCCGTAGTGCAGCTCGCGCGGCGCGGGGCCCAGCGCCGCACGGGCTTCGTCGCGCGTGCCCACCGCGACGATGCGCCTGCCCTGCACCGCGAACGCCTGCGCGCGCGGTCGCGCAGGGTCCATCGTCACGATGTCGCCGGTGACCAGCAGTTGTTCCTGTGTCGCCATCACCACCTCAGCGCGAGGCCTGCACAGCCGTTCGGTAGAGGATGGACCCCGGGTCGAACTCGCCATCCAACAGGCCGTTGCGCCGCATCTGCTCCACCACGGGGTTCAGCGCGGCCGGGTCCACCACCTTTTCGAACGCCGCCATCGGCAGCTTGGCGATCACGGGCGGCGGAATGCGGGTGTAGCCCGAGATGATGTTGAGCAGCTCCTCGGATTTCAGGTTCTGGTTTACCCAATCAACCCCCTTCTGATAGGCGCGGACCCAGCCCTCGATGACTTTCGGGTTCTGCTCGATGTATGCGCGGCTGGCCACATACTGCGCGGCAGGCAAGCGCTTCTGCACCGTGGTGTACGGGTAGCCCACCACCTGCATGTCATTGGCCACGGCGCTGGAGACGAAGGGCTCGACGGCAAAAGCCGCATCGACGCGATCACCACGCACCGCGTCCACCATCTGCGGGAACGGCACCTCGAGGTAGGTCACCGCGTCGGGGTTGCCCGCGGTCGCGCGCACCCAGGCGCGCGCATAGAGCCAGATGATGTTGTTGCGCGTGTTCACCGCGATGCGCTTGCCCTCCAGGTCCTTGCCCGTCTTGAAGGGCGCGCCCTTTTTCGCAATCAGCGCGGCCTGGTCCGGCGGGGCGTCGCCGGTGGTGCTGGCCGGCGCGATGATCTGCAGGCCCAGGCCCTGTTTGGCCGCCTGGATGGTGGAGACCACGTTGCTGAAGACGACCTGCACCTGCCCCGCGGCCAGCGCGGGAATGCCGGCGGCGCCGCCCTGGGTGGGCGTGGTGTCCACCTCGATGCCCTCGGCAGCGAAGTAGCCCTTGGCCACGGCCACCTGCAGCGGGGCGATGTCGATGATGGGGATGGTGCTGACCCGCACGCGGGTGGTCTGGGCGCGCACCAGTGGGGTGGCCAAGCCGAGGGCGGTGACGGCCAGGGCGGCCGTGGCGGTGCGCCGGCGCATGGGGAGCTTGTTCATCGCGTCTTCTCCTGTTGGGGTGGGGGCAAGGGAACCGGGGGTGGTGATTCAGCCGGCGCGCGTGCCGGACCAGTGGATCGCGCGCCGCTCGATGCGCACGAACACCTCGTTGAGCGCGTAGCCCAGCACGGCGAGGATCACGACCCAGGCGTACATGTCGACGACGCGAAAGGAGCGTTGCAGATCGATGATCAGGTAGCCGATGCCGCCGGTGCCGGCCATCATCTCGGCGATCACGACCAGCACCAGCGCAATGCCCAGAGCGATGCGCATCCCGGCCAGCACGAGGGGCATGGCCGATGGCAGCACCACCTTCCACAGCAGCGCCGCGCGCGAGTGCTGGAAAGTGCGGGCCACGTCCACCAGCACCGGGTCGACGCCGCGCACGCCCTGGATGGTGTTGATCAGCACGGGAAAGAACACACCCAGCGCCACCGCCGTGATCTTCATGGTGTCGCCCAGGCCCAGGAACAGCATCAGCGGCGGCAGCAAGGCGGGTTTGGGCAGGGGGCGCAGCACTTCCACCAGGGGTTCCAGCAGACCATGCACCCGGCGAAAACGGCCCATGAGGACGCCCACGCCAATGGCCAGCAGGCAGCCGATCGCGTAGGCCACCGCGAGCAGGTACAGGGTGCGCCCCAGCGGTTCGAACACGCTGCCGGCGCGCACCACGGTGAAGACGCGCAGCGCCACGGCCGATGGCGGCGGCACGAGCACCGCGTTGACCCAGCCGGCGCGTGTGCAAAGCTCCAGCAACAGCACGAGCGACAGAAGCACGGCCGGCCCCAGCCAGGCCTTCAGCCGCGGGCCGGACGAAATCGCCGCGCTCACGGGAGCGCCCTCATGCGCCGTGCCCCAGCAAGGCAGCCAGCAGCTCATGCCGCAGCTCCAGGTAGCGCGGCATCTGCGGCGTTTCCAGGCGGTCGCGCGGACGGGGCAGCCCTGTCTCCAGCACCCGCACCACGCGCGATGGCCTGCCCGAGAGCACCGCGATGCGATCGGCCAGGAACACGGCCTCGTCCACGTCGTGCGTGACGAGCACCGCGGTGAAGCGGTGCCGCTGCCAGAGGTCCTGCACGATGGCGTGCAGTTCCAGCCGCGTGAGCGCATCCACGGAGCTGAAGGGCTCGTCCATCAACAGCACCCGGGGTTGCGCGGCCAGGGCCCGTGCGATCGTCACGCGCTGCTGCATGCCGCCCGACAGCTGCGCCGGGTAGTGGTCGGCGAAGTCGGCCAGCCCCACCATGTCGAGGTACCGGCGGCTGCTGGCACGCGCCTCGGCGCGGCGCATGCCGGGGCGGTGTTCCACCGCGAACGCCACGTTGTCGAGCACGGTGCGCCAGGGAAATAGCGATTTGCCGTACTGCTGAAACAAATAGACGATGCCCGGGGGCGGCGCCGTGACCAGGTCGCCATGGAAGCGCACGCTGCCGCGCGTGGGGGGCGTCAGCCCGGCCGCGATCTGCAGCAGCGTCGACTTGCCGCAGCCGGAGGGCCCGACGATGGCGAGGAACTCGCCTTCGCGCACCGCGAGTTCGATGTCGCCCAATGCCTCGGTCTGCCCGGCGCCGTGGCCAAAGGTCTTGCCGATCCCCGACAGCGCCAGGCAGTCCTGGCTGAGCACGCGGGTATCCATCTCAGTACCAACGCCAGCGCGGCGCCCGCGCGCCGAGGGCCCTGGACAGCCGTGGTGTGGAGACGGATGGACTTTGACTTTTGGGCATTTGCGGTCACCTTTGGCCGAAATGTATACTTTTCTAAAAATTTGTGTACATTTTTTCCATGAACCTTCACCACACTGTCCTGATGCAGATGCGCGACCTGATCCTGCGCGGTGAATTCGCCCCCGGCCTGCGCCTGACCGAGAAGTTCCTGGCCGAGCGGCTCAAGGCATCGCGCACACCGGTGCGCGCGGCCCTCATCAGCCTGGAGCAGGAAGGTCTGGTCGAAGCGAAAGACACCGTGGGCTACGTCGTGCGCCAGTTCACCGTGCGGGAAGTGGCCGACGTCATCGCCGTGCGGGGGCATCTGGAGGGCATGGCCGCCCGACTGGTGGCCGAGCACGGGCTCAGTCGGCAACTGGCGCGGGAGCTGCAAGCCTGCCTGGACGAAGGCGACCGCGTCGTGGAGGCGAACTCATTGCAGGTGGAGGACTTCGCGCGCTACGCGGAGATGAACGACCGCTTCCACGGGCTGCTGGTCGAAGCCTGTGGCAACCGGGCGCTGCAGCGCGCCGTCGCCATCAACAACAAGCTGCCGTTCGCGCCGGCCAGCGCCTTGCTGCCCATGCAAGGTTCGCTGGCGCTGGACCGCGACACGATCTTCTTTGCACACCGGCAACACCACATGCTGTTCGACGCGCTGCACCGCGGGGAGAGCGCACGTGCGCAAGCGCTTGCCGTGGAACACACGGAAACGGTGCGGCACAACCTCGAGCAGGCGTTGGACCCACAGTGCGAGACGAATCAGGTGCTGCCCGCCATGCGCCTGGTCGTGGGGCTGTAGCACCGGTGTTGGCCGCGCGGGAAGGCGCCACGGCGCCTTTTGCGGCCCTGCCCTGCGGCCTCAGGTCGGCTCGCTCTTCCCCCGCCAATGCCGCACGTTGAACGGCAGCATGGGCTTGTGGTCCTTCGCTGCCAGGGCCGCGTCGGGTGTGGCTCCCAAGTCGCCCCAACCCTCCGCGTCCGCGTGCTGGCCCCAATGACGGAAGCCGTGCTGGATCACGCTGTGGCTCTCGCCGGGAATTCCCAGCGCGGTGGTTTCGTACACACCGTGCCGCGCGGGCGGGCCATTGCTGTCGACGGTGAACCAGGGAGAAAACTCGGTGGACATGAGATCAGCCTCCTGAAACTGAAACGCAAATCTGGCGGCACCCGAAACGAGATGAGCACCGGCCGGTGACCCACTGTGCCCCCCGCGCGCGGCGCCTGTCTGTAGGACACCGCCCGATGCGCACGCACTCGGCCCTTGCACCCAAGGGCCGTCCCCAACGGCTGCACCGACGGCCACCCCAACAGCTACCAGACGACTCCTACACGGCCAGGTGGCACCCACCGACAGCGCGACGCGCCGATCCCTCCGACGATGCATCAACACATTTCTGGAGATCAACATGGCGCAGCTCTCTTCGCCCCCCGTTCCCCGCGAAGCCTTCGCACCCGCTGTCTCGTGGCCGGCCATCTTCGCGGGCGCCGCAGGAGCCGCCGCGCTGTCGCTCATCCTGCTGGTGCTCGGCACGGGCCTGGGCCTGGCCGCCGCGTCACCCTGGATCAGCGGTGCACCCGACGCCGGGCCGTTCGGCGCCGCCGCGGTGATCTGGATCTGCTTCACGCAGGTCATCGCCTCGGGCATGGGTGGTTACTTGGCCGGCCGGCTGCGCACACGTTGGACCGACGCGCCGAGCGACGAGGTCTACTTCCGCGACACGGTGCACGGCTTCCTCGCCTGGGCGGTTGCGTCGCTGGCCACGGCCGTGCTCCTCACCACGGTGATCGGCACCATCCTGGGTGCCGACATGGGCGACGCGCCGAGCGCCGCCGCCGTGGCCGCCGACAACAGCGACCAGGCGCACCGCGCGCTCTGGCTGTTCGTCTCGCTGCTGATGGGCGCGTTCTTCGCCAGCCTGGCCGCCACGTTCGGCGGGCGCCAGCGCGACACCGACTGACACCGATCGCCATCCGATCGACACCGCCCCTCAAGAACCCAAGGAGTACCCCATGCGTTCGTTGCTGCTGTTCTTTCTCGGCGTGCCCATTCCGGTCATCATCCTGATCGCCCTGCTCTTTTGAGCCTTCCGGTTCCCATCGATGCTGAGACGAACACTCCTCCTTTCCGCCGCAGGCCTGGTCTGCGCGACGACCGCCCGGGCGGCCGACACCACCACCCTGGCACGCCAGTCGGCCGAGCGTTGGCTCGCCCTGGTGGACGCGGGCGACTACCTCGCCAGCTGGCAGCAGGCCGGCACGATGTTCAAGGGCGCCATGGACGCCGAGCGCTGGACCCGATCGGTGAGCGCCGTGCGTGGCCCGCTGGGCGCGCTGCGCCAACGCACGGCAAAGTCGGCCGAAACCCAGCAGACCCTGCCGGGCCTGCCCGACGGACAGTACGCGGTGCTGGCCTACGACAGCGCGTTCGCCAACAAGGCCGCCGCCGTCGAGACCGTCACCACCGTGCGCGAGCCCGATGGCGCGTGGCGCGTCATCGGGTATTTCATCCGCTGATCAGGCGTCCTTCGTTCCTTTCGCCGTCAACAGATCAGCAGGCGATTGATGTACGGGTCGTACGCGTGGCCCGGTGCCAGCTTGACGGGCTCATACCGGTAGATCGGCGTTCCGGTCATGGTGTAAGTGCAACTGAACAGAAGGCGCGGCCGCCCCGTGGGCGGCATGCCTCGGTGAACACCCCACATGTCGCCCATGAAGGCCGTGCCCCGGGGGCCGCTGACGGTCAACACCCGGTCGCCGCCAAAGCGCTGGTCGATGTCCTGATCGGAGTACGGCCGCAGGCGCAGGCGTCCGGCGGTCTTGTGAGACCCCTGCACGAACTGGTGCGGGCCGCAGTCGGCAAAAACATCGGTCAGGTAGACAAACAGGCGAAGAATTTTCCAGTCCTCGGCGTCCCGATGGAACTTCTGGACTTCGCTGTCCGGGCCACCCGTGGCAAAAGACCAGCGCAGGCCGGCGCCCGAAATGGTGGGCTTGCAGCCCAGGAAGCCGGCGGCGATCTCCAGCAGGCCGGGGTGGTTCATCACCTCGAGCAAATGGGGGCAGGCCAGGATAGTCGCCAGGCCATAGACGGCCGATGACACCCCGCGGCTGCTCGCCGTCACCGGCGCGCAAGCCGCCGGGCGGGCCACTGGCGCCGTTGCCAGGAAGCCGAGGATGTCGTCTAACTGCGCCGTGCTGAACGGGCTGGTGATCGGGGCCACACCCGAGTCGCGCAGCGCCGTCAGTGCGGCAGGCGTTTCGGCCAGCCGCGAAGCGCCCGGCGGACCATGGCGCGCATTGATCCAACGTCGAATGAGTGCCACGACGCCGCGCCGCAGCGAAGGATGGGGAAGCAGACGGGACGCGTAGTAGATACCGTAGCGCAGCCAGTTTTCACGCTGGAAAGGCCGGACCGGAACCATACTGTCTCCTCGCGGCAGGTGAAAGTGCACCAATGGGTCAAGGGGCAATCCGCGTGCCCATTGGCCCATGCCGCGGCGGTGGAGCTCAGGCCGCCGCGCGACGGCGGCGCGCCACGGCACCGCCCACCAGGCCCAGCCCGGCCAGCAGCATCGCAACGCTCTCGGGCTCGGGCACGGCGGTCACCGCGCTCACCGACAGCGCGGTGGTGCCGGACCAGTCCAGCACGTCCACCACGCCCAGCGCCACGCGGTAGGTGCCGCCCTGCGCGAAGGTGTGGCTGAAGGTCTGCCACGCGGTCTGGGCGAGGTAGTCGCCGCTGCCCGGCAGCGTGGCCTGCGCGGCGCTGCCCAGGTTGAACAGCGTGTCGCCGATGGCGACGAAGGCGTAGTCCAGGCCGAAACCGGCGCCCACGTCGCGCGTGGCCATCTGCCACTGGAAGCTCAGGGTCTGGCCCGCCAGCACGGTGAACTCCGTGAAGATGGCGGAGCCTTCGGTGGCCTGCTCAAGCAGCGACAGGTCGAAAGCGCCCGGCGCGAAACCGAGTGCGGACTCGAGGTCCCAGCCCGCCATCAGCGGGTCGTTGCCGCTGAGGTTGAGCGCGCCGTTGCCCAGCGGCGCGTCGTCGTCGAAGCCGCTGGCGTTGGTGAGCGTGTGGCCACCGTTGGGCTGGGCGAGCGCGTCGCCCACCAGCGTCCAGGGCGCGGCGCTGGCCGAGCTGGCGGCCAGCAGGCAGGCGGAACCGATCAGGGCCGTCAGGGAAGTCTTGGCAAACATGGTGTGTGCTTTCAGGGGGAAGTTGGAAGTCGGTGTCAGAACAGGAACTGCTCGGCGCCCACGTCGCGCGCGACCACGCCCGGCAGGGTCACCAGGGTGCGGAAGACGGCCGGGCCCTGCGTGCCGTCGTTGTCGATCTGCACGAGCGCGCCGGCGTCGCTGTCCACCACGCGCACGAAGCCATCGACGATCGGGTCGCTGCCGCTGTAGCCGAGCGAGGCCAGCAGCGGCTGCAGGTTCAGGTGGTCCTGCGCGGGCGAGAAGTCGGTGATGGTGTCGCCGCCTTCGCGCACGTTGCGGTAGACGAAGGTGTCGGCGCCCGCGCCACCGGTGATGCGGTTCGCCCCGGCGGCGTTGAAGATCTGGTCGTCATCGTCAGTGCCTTCGATGGCGCCACGCAGCACGGTGGGCGCCTCGACGCGGTGCTTGCGTGCGGTGAGCCACTGCTCAGGCGTGAGCGCGGCGCGCGTCACGCGCACCTCGCTGATGCAGCCGAAGAAGCCACTGCCCGCCGCGCCGTTGAGCGAGGCACCCACCACCCAGGGCTGGTCGGGCACGCCCGCGATGCCGATGGCGTTGGTGACGTTGCGCAGCACCGGCGCGCCGGCCACGTACATGGTGGTGTCGTGCGTCACCGGGTCGTTCACGAAGGCCACGTGCTCCCACTGGTCGGCCATGATCTCGCCCGACCAGTTGGTCTTGGACTGCAGGCGCCCCGGCGACGGGATGGTGGTGATCTCCCACTGGATCTCGCGCAGGTTGGAGATGGCGAACTGCATGGTGCTCGAATCGCCCCAACTGCCGCTCCAGCCCGGCACCGACGCGCGCTTGCCACCGCGCGTCATGATGCTCATCCAGGCGTTCGTCTCGGCCGACCAGTTGCGGTCGATCTTCATGATCGTCTCGACGGTGTAGCCGGTGGTCAGGTAGTCGTTGTTGATCGGCGCGCCGGCCAGCGTGGCGAAGTAGTGCGCATTGGGGTTGCTGGCGGAGGTGAAGCACACGCTGCCGTTGGCGGCGGAGCGCGCGTGGCGCTCGGCCGACCACACGGCACCGGCCAACGGCGCGCCCGCGGCCAGGCCGCGGCGCAGCGGGTTGGTGCCGGTCTCGTCGCGCACCTGCGCGTCGGCGGCCACGGGCTGGCCGGGCTCGCCGCGGTCGAAGCGCCAGTGGGCCACGGTGTTCGGGTGGCTGGGGTAGTCCTCGGCGTCAAAGGGCAGCGCGGTGGTGGGCGGCTGCGGCTCCTCATAGCCGTCCAGGATCATGGCGCGCGCCTGCTCCACGATGGGCTGCTCGCGCGAGGGCGAGGCCGGGCCGAAGCTCGGCGCGAAGCGGCTGAAGCGCTCGCGGAAGTCGATGTCGATCTCGAATTGATTGTTGGGCTCGCTGAGCACGGCGCGGTCGAAGGCGTTCAGCGTGGCCTTGGGCTTCATGGGCACCCAGGGCGAGAAGGTCAGCGCCTTGATCTTGTTCTCCGTCAGGTCGAACTCGTAGATCCGCATGTAGCCGTTGCCGCCCTGGTAGGCCATCTGGTAGTCGGACACGGCCTCGTGCACGCGGTTGCCGAAGTCGTTGACGCGGTACTTGCGCGCCGAGCCGTGGTTGTGGCCGTTGAGGACCATGAAGATCTGGTCGTTGTCCTTGATCAGGCGGTCCCACAGGAAGTCGCCGTAGGGCGTGTCCTTCGCGGTCACGGCGTCGCTGTCGATGGCCAGGTAGTCGTGCGTGGTGAGGATGACGGGCACCGTGGGGTGGCTGGCGATCACGTTGCGCGCCCAGGCGATGGCCGCGTCGGACGCGCGCCAGGACATGGCCAGCGACATGAAGCGCTGACCTTCCGCTTCGAAGATGTGGTACTCGTGGAAGCCCGAAGGATCGCGGCCGCCGAAGGTGGCCTGCGTGGCCGCGCGCGTGCTGGGGAAGGTGCGCAGGTAGAGCTCGTTGGCGGGGTTGCGCTGCGCATCGGTGCAGTCGTCCTGCCGGCCCACGTAGCCGCAACCCACGGTCACGTCGTGGTTGCCCGCGAGGATGGAGTACGGCAGCTCGGCGTCTTCCAGCGTCTTCATGGCGCGGTCGGCCACGCCCCATTCGCCCGAGTTGCCCGGCCGGTCCACCACGTCGCCCAGGTGCACCACGAAGGGAATGTTCAGCGAGCGCGCGTTTTGTGCCAGCCAGGCCGTCTGCGACGCATACGGCTCGCTGCCGTAGCGCAGCATGAACTGGTTGCCTTCGACGGAGTAGCGCGAATAGAACTGCGTGTCGGGCAGCACGGCCAGGCCGAAGGTGGAGGACGCGGCCTGGGCCGCGCTGGCGGCGGCGATGGCGCTGAGGCAAAGGGTGGTGGCGCGGACGATTCGCCGCACCGAGGCTGTGTGGATGGCTCGCATGGCAGGACCAGTGATGGAAGTGAAGCCGGCATGCTCACACCGCTCCATCACACGCCGATGCGCCGCGGCACCGGATAACTGATCCTATCGGAGGAGGAAATCTCTCAGATCCGTGACAACACGGTCGAATGGCACTCCCGATTCAGGAGCAAGTGCCGCCCCGCTCAGAGCTTGAGCGACCAGGTCTCGCCCACCAGCGACTGGCCGAAGCCCTCGTACGCCTCCGACTTCACCAACTCGAAGCCGCGCCGCGCGTAGATGTCGCGCGCGGTGCCCAGGCAGCTGTTGGTCCACAGCACCATCTTGCGGTAGCCCTTGGCCCGCGCGAAGGCCAGGCACTCGTCGGTGAGGCGCGCGCCCAACCCCAGGCCGCGCGCGGCCGGTGTCAGCAGCAGCATGCGCAACTGCGCCGTGGTGGCCGACTTGCGCACCACGAACACCGAGCCCACGCGCTCGCCGTCGAGCTCGGCCATCCAGCAGCGCTCCCATTCGGGCTGGAAGTGGCGCACGTACTTGGCCACGATGTCGGCCACCAGCGCCTCGAACTCCATGTTCCAGCCGTATTCGCGCGCGTACACCTCGCCGTGCTGCTGCACCACCCAGCCCATGTCGCCGGGCCGCGGGTCGCGCAGCACGGCCGCGCGCGTGCGCGGCGCGGCCTGCGGGTCCAGCAGTTGCTCGATGCGCGCCATCGCTTCCACCACCGCCTGCTGATCGCCCGGCGCCAGCGCGGCCAGCAGCGCGGCGGCCTCGTCGCGCGATTTCTGCTGCATCGGCGCAAAGGCCGCGTACCCGGCCTCGGTGAGGGTGAGCAGGCTCTGGCGCGCGTCCTTCGGGCTGGGCGCGCGGCTGAGCCAGCCTGCGTTCTCGAAGCGCTTGAGGATGCGGCTGAGGTATCCGCCGTCCATGCCCAGCTCGCGGATGAGCTCGGTGGCCACCAGGCCCTGGTGGTGCGCCAGTTCGTAGAGCACGCGCACCTCGGTCAGCGACAGATCGCCCCCCAGGTAGGGCGACAGCACGCCCGCGCGGCGGGTGTAGAAACGGTTGAAGCGGCGCACCGCCTTGACGGCGGCGGGCGCCACGGAGAGGGTTTCGGCTTCGGTCGACATACTTGCCATTGTCAAGTTATTACTTGCCAATGGCAAGATCAACCTAGGCCGGCCCGGCGCTCGGGCAGTTCGGCACGCCCGCCTCCCGGCGCCGTTGCTGCCACAGCGCGGCGCCAAACACCAGCAAGCCCCCCATCGCCAACAGCGCCCCCACCCAACCGGTGGACGTCCAGCCCAGGCCGGCCGAAATGGCCAGCCCGCCCAGCCAGGCGCCCAGCGCGTTGGCCAGGTTGAAGGCCGAGTGGTTCAGCGCCGCCGCCAGCGACTGCGCCTCGCCGGCCACGTCCATCAGGCGGATCTGCAGCGCTGGCGCCAGCGCCACCACGGTGCCCACCAGCAGCACGTTGAACGACACCGCCAGCGCGTGCGGCGCGGTCAGCAGCACCAGCGACAGCACCAGCGCCGACCACACCAGCGTGCCGCCGATGGTGGGCATCAGCGCCTTGTCGGCCAGGCGCGCGCCCACCAGGTTGCCCAGGATCATGCCCACTCCGAACAGGGCCAGCACCAGCGGCACGGCACCCAGCGACAGGCCGGTCACCTCCGTCAGCAGCGGCTTGACGTAGCTGAACACCGCGAACATGCCGCCGAAGCCGATGGCGCCGATGCCCAGCGTGAGCCACACCTGCGGATTGGCCAGCGCGCCCAGCTCGCGCAGCGGGCTCGCGCCCTCGGGCGCGGGCAGGCGCGGCAGGGCGCGGTGGATGAGCGCGCAGGCCAGCAGCGCGATCAGCCCCACCAGCACGAAAGCGCTGCGCCAGCCGAAGTGCTGGCCCAGCCAGGCCGCCACGGGCACGCCGATGAGGGTGGCGCCCGTCAGGCCCAGCATCATCAGCCCCACCGCCTGCGCGCGCCGCCCCGGCGACACCAGGGACGCGACCACCAGCGAGGCCACGCCGAAGTACGTGCCGTGCGGCATGCCCGCCAGGAAGCGCAGCAGGTTCAGGCTGAGGTAGCCCGGCGCGGCCGCACTGGCCAGGTTGCCGGCGGCGAACAGCGCCATCAGCGCGACCAGCAACCAGCGGCGCGGCCAGTGCGCCGTCAGCACCGCCAGCAGCGGCGCGCCGATGACCACACCCAATGCGTAGGCGCTGATCACGTGGCCGGCCTGCGGGATGCTGACGCCCAGGCTGGCGGCCACCTCCGGCAGCAAGCCCATGATGACGAATTCCCCCGTGCCGATGGCGAAACCACCCACGCCCAGGGCCCAGACGGCGGCGCGGAATGAGGGGGCGGCGGTGGCGGTGGGCGGCGGTTCGAGGGCGTCAGGAACAGGTGGTGGCGTGTGCATCGGGCGATTCTGCTGCGCCGCAGCATTTCCTTGCCGCCACGGGGTTGCTGGCCATGTGGAGACGGCGTCGACCTGGGGCTGGTGTTGCGCCTTCAACACTGACTTCAAAATTTCCCGAACAAAACTTAAGCAATGCTTAAGAAGAATCATTTTTATTTGCAATAATCCGTAACCAGCCAGCCAAGTTCTCCGTTCTCCTCGTCAGTCGCTCCCGGTGTGTCGTCTGTGGGTCGGGTTGAAGCCGTAGCCAGCCAGCCTGTCCAACCCCAACAACACATGCTTTTGAGGAACCTGATGTCCCGAGACCTGAGCCCGTCGCGCGCGCGGCGGAACGCGCCGCTGGCGGCCCGATTCCCCCTGCAGGCCACCGCCTTTGCCTGCCACCTGTTCCTGCTGAGTGTGGGCGGCGCGCACGCGCAGACCGCCACGAACACCCTGTCCGAGGTCGTCGTCTCGGCCACCGGCGTCGAACAGAAGATCACCGACGCGCCCGCCAGCATCTCGGTCGTCACGCGCGAAGAGCTGTCCAAACGCCCCTACACCACCCTGCTCGACGCCGTGCGCGACATCGAGGGCGTGGACGTGGGCGAGACCACCGACAAGACCGGCCAGGGCACCATCAGCATCCGCGGCATGGGCGCCGACTACACGCTCATCCTCATCGACGGCAAGCGCCAGAACAACAACGGCGACCTCTACCCCAACAACTTCGGCGGCAACCAGTTCAACCACATCCCGCCCATCGAAGCCATCGAGCGCATCGAGGTCATCCGCGGCCCCATGTCCACGCTCTACGGCGCCGACGCCCTGGGCGGCGTGATCAACATCATCACGCGCAAGATTCCCAACGAGTGGACCGGCTCGGTCACGCAGTCCTTCACCTTCCAGGAGAACAGCGACTTCGGCGACGACAAGACCACCGACTTCAACCTGATGGGCCCGATCAAGCAGGGCCTGCTGGGCCTGCAGATCCGCGGCAGCTACTACGACCGCGAGGCCTCGCGCCCCGACTACGCGTCGGCCACCGACCCGCTGGGCGTGTCGCACAACCGCAGCCTCGGCTTCGGCGGCGGCGGCAAGACCGTTGACAACGAGAACCACAACCTGGGCTTGCGCCTGGCGCTCACGCCCAACGCCCGGCACGAGTTCCTGTTCGACGTCGACACCTCGCAGCAGGTGTACGACAACCAGCCCGAGGCCGACGGAACCTTCCCCCTGGGCACGGTCGACAGCATCGAAACCATCTGGCGCGCGCAGGGCGGCGTCGTGGCCCCGCGCGTGGGCTACCTGCCCGAGCAGAAGTTCACCCGCGACCAGTGGTCCCTCACGCACAAGGGCAAGTGGGACATCGGCAACAGCGAAATCTCGCTGTCCTACGTGGACACGGCCAACAAGGGCCGCACCCTGCCCTTCTCGCCCGAAGAGCGCTCGCGCCTGCAGGCCTTGTGGAACGCCGTGCCCGGTGGCAACGCCACCGCCAAGCTCAACAACATGACGCCGGCTCAGCGCGCCCAGCTCGAGGCCTTCCTGCCCCGCCCCGCGCGCGTGATGGAAACCCGCCAATACACCCTGGACGGCAAGCTCGACATGCCCTTCGGCAACCACCTCGTCGTGGTGGGCGGCCAGTACATCGACGGCGAGATGGAAGACGGCACCTTCGGCATGTTCGGCAACAACCCACAGCCCGGCACCACGCAGAAGCACGAGATGACCTCCGTCTTCGCCGAAGGCAACTGGGCCCTGGCTCCCAGCTTCACGCTGACCACCGGCGTGCGCCACGACGACCACAACATCTTCGGCGGCCAGACCAGCCCGCGCGTCTACGGCGTGTGGGAACACAGCCCCTCGTGGACCTTCAAGGGCGGCGTGAGCACGGGCTACAAGACGCCCAAGACCAGCCAGCTCTTCCCCGGCATCACCGGCTTCGGCGGCCAGGGCACCAGCCCCTTCGTGGGCAACCCGGACCTGCAGCCCGAGACCAGCGTCAACGGCGAACTGGCGGCCTACTTCACCAGCCCGAACGGTCACAGCTTCAACGCCACCGTCTTCCAGAACCGCTTCAAGGACAAGATCGACAGCGGCGGCCCGACCATCGCCAACTGCGAGGTGGCCGGCCCCGGCGTGCCCTGCGCGGACGTGGGCCTGGGCTGGGCGGCGCTGGGCTTCAACTCCTTTGGCCAGACGCAGAACATCAGCCGCGCCGAACTCAAGGGCTTCGAACTCGCGGGTCGCTACCGCCTCTCGCCCGCCTGGTCGCTGCGCGCCAACTACACCTACACCGACTCCGAGCAGAAGACCGGCGCCGCGCGCGGCCAGCCGCTGTCGGAAAGCGCCAAGCACATGGCCAACGCCACCCTGGCCTGGGCCGCCACGCCCGCGCTGGACATGTTCCTCACGCTGGAGGCCGTGTCCGACCGCTACCGTGGCTGGGACACCATCACCAACAGCGCCATGTACTACAAGGCCTACAACGTCCTGCACCTGGGTGGCAGCTACCGCATCAGCAAGAACGTGACGCTCAACGCCCGCATCAACAACCTGCTGGACCACGACTTCACCACGTACCAGACCTCGTTCGACTGCTCGGCCGGCACCTCGTGCACGCCGACCTACCGCGACGACTACAACGTGAAAGCGAAATCGCGCAACTTCTGGGTGAGCCTGAACGCGCGCTTCTGACAACAACATGTCGAGTTAACGCCTGGGTCCGAAAGGCGTTGAAGGCGTCAGGGTGGGGGCCCTGACGCCTTCATTTTTTTGCAAGGCCCGCAGGCGCGATCAGGTCGCCAGTTGCGCCCGAGGCGGCCCCGCCAGCGTGAGCCAGGTGAGCGCCACGCTGGTGAGCGAACCCAGCGCCATGCCCGCCACCATCGGCAGCGGCTCGCCATTGGCGAACAGGCCCACCACCCCCATGGCCACCGCGCCCACCAGCATCTGCAGCGTGCCCATCAGCGCCGAGGCCGTGCCCGCGATCGGGCCGTGCTCTTCCAGCGCCAGCACCGACACCGTGGGGATCACCAGGCCCATGAAGGCGCTGGCGATGAAGAACAGCACGATCAGCACCCCCAGGCGGTCGCCCCCGAGCAGGTAGTAGGCCAGCAAGGCCGCCATGAACAGGCCCGACGCCGTGGCCGCGAACTTCACCATGGGCACCAGGCCCACGCGCCGGCCCACCTTGGCCGTGAACTGCGACGCGCCGATGAAAGCGAAAGCGTTGAAGCCGAAGGCCAGGCTGTACTGCGTGGGCGTGAGGCCGTAGTGATTGATGAGCACGAAGGGCGAGCCCGCCAGAAACACGAAAAACCCCGCCAGCGCCGTGCTGCCAATGCCCACCAGCCCCATGTAGTGCCAATCGCGCAGCAGCACGCCGTAGCCGCGCAGGGCGCTGCCCACGCTGCTGTCCAGCCGCTGCTCGGGCGGGCGCGTCTCCGTCAGCGTGGTGCGCACCAGCAGCAGGCCCGCCACCGCCGCCAGGCCCACGGCCCAGAACACGCCACGCCAGCCGCTCAGCGCGATCACCCCACTGCCCGCCAGCGGCGCCAGGATCGGCGACACGCTGAACACCAGCATCAGCAGCGACATCAGGCGCGCGGCCTCGGTGCCGGTGTGCAGGTCGCGCACCACCGCGCGCGGAATCACCGACCCCGCCGCCGCGCCCAGCCCCTGCAGGAAGCGCAGCGCCACCAGGGTCTGGATGTCGGTGGCGAGCGCGCAGCCCACGCTGGCCAGCGTGAACAGCACCAGGCCGAAGTACAGCGGCGGCTTGCGGCCCACCATGTCGGACACCGGGCCGTACAGCAACTGCCCCACGCCCAGCGACAGGAAGAACGCGGTCAGGCTCAACTGCACCGCGCCCACGTCGGCCCCCAGGGCACTGCCGATGGCTGGCAGCGCGGGCAGGTACATGTCGATGGCGAAGGGGCCAATGGCCGATAGCAGGCCCAGGATGAGGGCCATGCGGAGATAAGAGGACGAGAGCATGGTCGGAATTGTCACCGCCAGGCAAATCCCATCTATCTCGTGGGCCTGCCCGCGCTCGGGCAGCGTTCAGCGCACGAAGTAGCCGTTGGCGTTGAAGTCGTTCGGGTAACCCTCGGCGTCCACCGGATCGCCCGCATCGGCCGTGGAGAACTGGAGTTGCCCGTTGTTCACGTCGATGATGGTTTTCACGTTGGTCAAACCGGTCATCCCGCCATCGGGCATCGCCGTGAGGGTGATGCTGGAGCCACCATCGCTGCTGGCTACGCCGTCAACAAACGCGGGCACCCCTTTGATCACGTTGTCCCGGCCGGCCCGGGACGCCTGTGCGACGTCCAGGGTGAAGCGCTCCGTCACCAGGCCTTGCTTGGTCGTGCAGGCATCGTCGCTGTAGACCAGTACGGCATAGGCGACTTCCAGCACACCATTGCCCTTGTTCGTCAGCGTGACGTCGCGCACGCGGGCGGCGTACGCCTCGTTGTAGATGAAGTCGGTCACGCAAACGTCGTGGGCGGCGTCGCGCTTCCAGACACCTTCGAACTCCGTGAGCGAAACCGTCGGCTGCGACTCGGGGGGCTGAGTGGCCGCAGCGGGTGGAGGAACATCATCACCACCACCACCGCCGCAAGCGGTGAGCAACAAGGTGCAGGCAGTGGTCAGGAGAGCATGGGACAGCTTCATGGAAAGACTTTCTTGGATTTCAGGCGAGGCGGGACGAGATATCCCGGCGACTGGCCTCGCCAGGCAGCCGCCGCGATGAAAGACAAGGTGGGAAGGGAGCGCGTGGAGCGAGACCTCAGCGCGCGGCTGAGGACCTGTCACCTGGCAATGGCTTCACGGCCGCGGTTGGGCACACAGGAAGCGGGCCCTGAAAACGGCGCGTGCGATTGCATCAGCGCGAAACTCGGCTAGACATAATGCGAGGGCAGTAATTTCTTGCCCACCTGGGGACGTCACGCACACAGGGTCATTTCCGTCATGACTGCAACAGAAGCCACCCTCGACCGCTTCCTGCAAGCCCAGGCCCGCGACTACGCCCAAGCCCTGGCCGAACTGAAAGCAGGAAAGAAGCGCACGCACTGGATCTGGTACGTGCTGCCGCAGTTGCGCGAGCTGGGCAGAAGCCAGATGGCGCGCGAGTACGGCATCCGCGACCGGCAGGAGGCCGCCGACTACCTGGCGCACCCCGTGCTGGGGCCGCGGCTGGTGGAATGCGTGAACGCCCTGCTCACCCACCCCGGCCGCGACGCGGCGGAGATGCTGGGCGATGTGGATGCGATGAAGTTCCGGTCGTGCCTGACGCTGTTTGCGGCGGTGGGGCCGGATGAGCCTGCGTTTGCCAAGGCGCTGGAGACGTTCTATGAAGGCCAGCCAGACGCCGAGACCTTGCGCCTGCTGGGCCCCAAGACCCTACCCGCCGAACACCACCTCCCCACCCTGCTCCAACAGATGACCCCCTCGGTCCACCCCGAGGTCTTCGTCTTCTGCTGCTTCCCCGACGGCCAGCTTGCACCGACGCTCACCCCGGTCTGCACCTTCCATGAGACCGAGGGCCTGACCGCCATCGTCCCGCTGCGGCAGGCGCAGGCGCTGGGGCTGCCCCACCAGTTCGAATCGCGCATGCTCACCCTGACGGTGCATTCGGCCCTGGACGCCGTGGGCTTCCTGGCCCGCGTCAGCACCGCGCTGGCGGAACAGGGCATCGCGTGCAATGTGGTGTCGGCGTTTCATCACGATCATCTGTTCGTGCCCAGGGAGAGGTTGGACGGCGCGCTGCGGGTGTTGGGCGACCTGTCCCGATCCGGCTGACGCGGGCGCCGGCGCGCCCGAGGCCTGTTGCCGGAGCGCATCAACCGGCTCCCCAATTCGTGGGACGGCGCACACCCTGGCGGCCCCATAGGGCCAAACCTCAGGAAGACCCTTAAACCGAAAGAACGGGCTTGGGGCTAGTCTGCGCCGCGAGGCGCGAACGACGTCATTTCCAGGGAGGAGCTTGCGTGACCACGCCAAACAACCACGTCCTCATCGACTACGAGAACGTCCAGCCCGAGGTGGCCTCGCGGCTGGCGCCCGGCATTTTCAAAGTCTGGGTGTTCGTGGGGACGCTGCAGTACACGGTAAGTCGACCTGCTCCGGTGCAGGCCGCAGGCAATGGCGTCCATTCCGTCCAGACATGCAACCTTACGGCCCGCACCCTTTCCCCATTCGCAGACCGCACTCCCCAGAACAATGGCGTGAGCTTGAATACAGGTGCGTCAACTATCAGCCATAAAGAATGAAATTCAGAATCTACAACATTCAACTCCTGCCACTGAGCCCCAAATCCAGTAGTGAGGCAGGCAAGCAGCGATACCTCGATTTATTCAACAGCTTCAACGAGGTTGTCACTACTTGCATAAAAGAACGCAGACTGGTGGCTGAAGCAAAGCCACTCATCAACGATTCGTACTTTGCCGCCCTGAATTGCGCAAAATACAGCCACATTGAGGTTCGGAAAAGCGAGAGAATCAAGCATGAATTCATCGTTGGTCGATTCATAAAATTTCATCAAGCAGGTGAAGTCGAGGATCTTTATACAAAAGCAACTCTATTCAAGGCTCAGACCGGGCAAAATGCGGTGGCCAATCGAAAAGAGTTTATATACATCTTCGACCCCGTCTCGCACTGGATTGCGATAGAAGAACAGGGTGGCCGACTTCCGAATCACAAAGCCGTACAGAACGCGCTTGAGCAATACCTTCGGCCTGTCGCCGAAATTATCTTCCCCGACTACACTCTAACAATCAATTTAGTATCGCGAAGCGATGAGCTAAATTCAGTCCTTGAGCGCGCCGTAGGATTCTCAAAAATTGAAGTTGACATCACATATAAAAATGGACCTACTCAGGACGAAGTTCTCTCTGACATGGCCGCCAATCGCCTCCACCGGCTCCGCTTGACGGCTTCGTCTAGTCGCGGTTCTCACATGCCGAAAGTGCCAGAAACAATCAATGGGATTGTTAGGAATGCTGCTCAGTACGGAGAAGCGTCTATCACCTATTTGGAAAGCACCGATAGTGGCGGCACACGCATCGCTAGATATGAATCAGACGCCAACCCTGAAACGATCGCCGTACATAGCAAAAAGAACGAAGATCCGATAAGCCTCTACAGTCGCATTACACTAAAAATCAAAGATCTCGCCAAGCGCTTGGGACACCTCGGAAACAGCGACAATGACCAGTAACACTTCGATCAATGGGAAGTGCACTGCCTTTGGGCTGCCAGGAATTGGCCCGATTATCGAGATTGCCAGCGACTATGTCAGCGAAGGAGACCCCGAATATTTTGGAAAGATCGCACCATTTCATTGCTGGAGTAAAAGCCTATTTCCGGCCATTGGACTTTCGCTTGCCCTCGCAATCCTGCCCTATCCCTGTGGCTGCCTTCCATTCTCCGTGGAGATAGGCGTCAAAGCTTACGAGGTTGCACTGGAACTTATACCTTCTTTGCTGGGTTTTGGAATTGGCGCGTATGCGTTAATATTTGGATTTAGTGGCTCCTTTCTCAGAAAAATCCAGTCAGAGCACAATCAAAGAGCAAACTTGATTCAAGACAGTGTTGATAAAGTTAACGCCTCTGTTCTGCACATTAATTCGATGTTCGCCTTCCCTCTGATATGGATGGCCATCACACTCCTTGTTGCGAGCGTTCACAAAATATTCCCCGCCAACCAAGGTCTCGATACGGCGACTTGGTTCCTGACGTTTCTATCCACCATTCTCATATTTCAACTTATTAGGTCCCTGTACTACCTAGGACGGGTCACCGTCCTCGAAAAGCTGGGAGAAGACAGTTCTGAACAGGATTCCAGCTAGCAACATTTGCTCGCCCTCCCCAACCCCTGCTCCACATCCCACAAGATGTCCTCAATGTGCTCCAGCCCGACAGAAATCCTCACCATGTCCGGCAGCACCCCGGCCGCCCGCTGCTGAGCCTCATCCAACTGCCGATGTGTCGTGCTCGCCGGGTGCGAGATCAGCGTCTTCGTGTCCCCGATGTTCACCAGGTGGCTCATGAACTGCGCGCTTTCGATGAAGCGCACGCCCGCCTCCATCCCGCCCTTCACGCCAAACGCCAGCAGGCCCGACGCCCCGCGCATCTGCCGCTTCATCAGCGCGTGTTGCGGGTGGTCTTCCAGCCCCGGGTAGTTCACCCAGCTCACGCGCGTGTCGTCTTTCAAGAACTTCGCCAGCGCCAGCGCATTGCTGCAGTGGCGTTCCATGCGCAGGGGCAGGGTTTCGATGCCTTGCAATATCTGCCACGCGCTGGTGGGCGCGAGTGAGGCGCCGTAGACGCGCAGGCCTTCCATGCGGCAG
>Ga0247823_10001343_pt1 | contig 20500 bp, 20 predicted proteins | sample 13C_PalmiticAcid_2_FD_192426 | JGI IMG/M metagenome (GOLD analysis project Ga0247823, IMG submission 192426) | Soil microbial communities from agricultural site in Penn Yan, New York, United States - 13C_PalmiticAcid_Day30 | ecosystem: Environmental > Terrestrial > Soil > Agricultural land... | reverse complement strand
CCACCACCACCACTGCGTCTGCACCTCCGCATGCCGGTTCCCCACCGCAGCCGACATCGCGGCGGCGGAGCAGGAGGCCAGGGAGACCGAGGCGAGAAGAGAAAGGATCTGGCGCGGGCTGCCGCCGCCGCTGGCGCCGCCGCCGGGCCTGCCCCCCCGGGCGATGAGCCTGGACACGGGCGCACCAGCGACACGCGTTAGCAACGCGGCGCCCGTGGGGTTTTCAGGTGCCACGGGAGGACATCATTGGAACGCGGCCTCGTCTCCGCCGGTCTCCATGTTCGAGTTTGACTCGGATGAAGAAGACGAAGATGACGATGAGGAGCAGCTGGACTCGGAGTCGGAGGCCGAGCTGTTGTCCTGGGGGTCGTAGGGTGAGGTATCGCTTTCGTCAGTATGCTGTTGTTTATCTGGGGGGTTGAGGGATATCGGTGACCTTACCTGATTTCATGGTGTACATTGGTGGTTTCTTTTCTGTCCATGGGTCCTTTGTGGGTGTCGAGTAATATTGGGGATGATCGGCGTCACGAAAATGTCAACGCCCCAGAAAACGGTTAAGTCTAGTATGTAATCAATAACAAACCGAAATGCGAAAAAATGAAATGGTGCGCTTCCATTCATCTAAAGTAAAAATGACCAAGGAAACCTGGAACCAGGTGCGTTGTTCCGCTGTGTGGTGGAGAGTAGAGCGGTGTTTTCCCCCTTTTTAACTCCGAGGAGGTCACCATCCACCCTCCCGTCAACCGATGATGACAAATGAGACCAACATCATCCCTCATCCCCTAACACTGGAAACCAGTCAATCCATTTCCCGCCCGTCTGCCAATCACCGCTGCCCCCTTCATGTCATTAGAAACCCACAGGCAGGTAAGGTAAAGCCCAGCAAGGTGGTACAAGGGGTGACCGTGAAGACAGACGCCGACGCCTTCCAACCGTGATTAATCCTACAACTTCTCCGTTTTCAAAGTTGTCGATAGGTGAGAGAAGCAGATCAAAGCTCATCACCCTTCGCGCTGGCCTCGTTCTTCTCGCTGGCCGGCTTCGCAACCTTCTCCTCGCGCTCCTTCTCGCCCTCGACACTCTGCTTGGGCTCAGGGATCGGCTCGTCAGGGACAACGCGCTTTGGCGTCTCACGGTTAACGCCTGCAATAAGAGTTGCGTCAGCAAACACTGTCCTCCGGAGCAAATGCAAAAAGTGGAACTGTAGCTCCGCAAATACGAACTTACCCTCAACGTCCGGGTGCGGGGGGGCGACGCCTGCCGCCGCGGCTTGGTCCTGCACTTGAGGCGGCTGGGCACCAGGGGGCAGGAGGACCTCGTTGCCGTCGGCATCAATGACGCGGGTGCGTGTCTCATAGCGCGTCTTGAACTCGACCTTGCCCTCGAGGGCCTTGACCTGCTCCTCGTTCAAAAGATTGCCATCCTGGTCGCGGTACTCGACACGCTCCTCAGTGTGGACCAAGCGCTGGTTGGCCGGCACAGGTGCGCCAGAGACCTCGGGATTTTCTGCCTGCACCTGTTGCTGCTGGGCATCAGCGATGGGGATCTGGCCTTGCTCTCCGCCCGCTACGGGGGGCTGAGCCTGCTGAGCATCAACCGACTGCTGAGGGGTTTGCGCCGCCGCCGGGGTGGAGGGCAGCGAGTTGTAAGCGTCGTACTATGCAGCAAAAGAATGTTAGTAAACCCAGATTCTCCGAAGCCTCAAGTGCGAAATGAATGAATCTCTATCGTCATAATCGTAACACATGGCCCATCCAAGTTTCCCTTCCCGATACCGGCATTCAAAAAACATGACGTCGTGACGAAAATCGTTGTCGATCCGCCCTCGCAGAATCACGCCCTCTGGGGCAACTTTCTCTCGGGAATCACACCATCAGGGAGGCCACTTACGCTGTCCAGGAAGGTGTTGCAGTCCCAGTCCCAAGAGTTGAAGAGCTTGACACGGTTGCACTCGGCCTTGGTCCAGGGGTTTCCGTACGCAAGAGGCGAGAAAAGAGTGAAGGTCACAATCGACAGGATGAGGAAGCCGAGTGCGCCAGCCTTGCCAATGATGGGGTTCTCCCTCAGACCAACGCCCGAGATGCGTGTCGTAACGAAGTCGTAGATCTGGCAAAAAGCCATGATGCCGAAGTAGAGCGCGGGGAAATAGTGGTGAAGGAAGAGCTGGCGCTGCATGAGATAGAAGGGGAAGTAGTGGAAGGCCCAGCCAAGAACAGAGGTGCCAATCTCGTAATCGAACCGCTTGAAGACAGCGCTCGAGTAATCGTCGCAGCTGCGCTGCCAGCGGAGGACAGCGATGCCCTTGAACAAGACGTAGGCGACGATGGCCGCAGTTGCGCTCCACCAGATAACGGGGTTGCCGATCAGGTAGATCTGACGGTGCTCCTTGCCCCAGAAGTTGATGCCACGCTGGAGGATGGGCCACGAAGGAGGGCGGGAGTCCCAAGCGTGGGACTCGACGAGGCCGGCATTCGTCTTCCACATGACCTTCTGGAGCTCCCAGAACTTGCCAAAGAAACCGGGGTTGGCATAGTTGACGGTCTCGGCATCCGGACCTAGCAGAGGATGCTCGTTGGACTCAATGTACCACAGACTGTTGGGAAGAGTGCCGCCACGGGCGCAAGTAACCTCCTGTTGCTCCGAAGCCCAGTCTGGGAGCTTGACCTTGTGAGAAAACAGCACGCAGCCGGTCATGACATGGACGAGCCTGAACTTGGTGTCGATGGTGCGGACGCGCTCCTGAGCGACGCCCGACTTGGACTTCTGCTTGACGATCTCGACGCGGAAGTAGTCGTTAGCATCTCCATCAAAGCCTTCGTAACCATAGGCAGACACCTCGTTCTGCCAGTCGGCCTCGGTGACGGGAGGGCGAACGTCGTGGGAGTGAAGGCGGCGGTGAGTGGGGAGATGGTAGATGCGGAGAACCGCGCCGTCCTTGATGTAGGGGGTCTCCGGAAGGCTGTCCCAAGCATTGGTGCCGTTAATAGGCTCGCCGTTGATGTCGAGCGGCTGGGTCTGGTTCTCAAGAAGCCACATGTTGTTGTCGTCCTTGTGGGGATACAGAGTGATCTGCTGCTGCTTGGATCCGGTAGGATACATCAGGGGGTGCGAGTGGAGATAGCCACCCTGGGTGTTGACGTGCCTGATGGTGACTCGGCTGCCCATGAGAACGTCGGCAGCGACGTTCTGCATGCCCTTGGAATTCAGAGTCGACTGGAACTCGGAGCTCATGAAACCGTCACCCTCGCCAGGATTGCGAAGGCAGAGGAAGTGGATTCCGAACATGGCCATGTAGAAGGTCAGGGGGATGATGATCAGGCAGAAAATGCGAGCCATGAAGTGCTTGGCAAAAATGCGCTGCTCGGGTGTCAGGTAGTGTTGGCAGGTCACAAGGAGTAGGGGGAACATACAACTGAGACGTTCTTGTAGTCGCCCAACATCACCCAGAGCTGGACCAGGGTCAAGGAGCCAACCCAGGCGATGGTGAAAAGCCCAACCCACTTGATGCTGACGGTCATACCCAGGCCAAGACCAGTCATGGCAAGCCAGAACCACCAGCTCAGCCCAAAGGCCCGCGAAGGGCCAAGCTCCTGCTGGTTGGTGAAGGATGTGAAGGCAAAGGCGGTGAACGCGGTAGCGATCATCAGGGGAGAATCGAGAAGAATCAGGCGCGCTTGCGTGAGTAGTCCGTTCTCTACAACGAGGGTTAGCACAAACGTCTTGAGTAGTTTATTCTAAGGCGCAAGAACGGAAGAACTGACCAAAGATGATGAGGCCGGCGCCCATGGCAGAGGTGAAAGTGCGGCAACCGGCAGCCTTGAGAGTCAGGAACATGGTCGGGGCGAGAAGAATGCCACAGATGGCCGGGAACATGCGCATGGCCACGTATGGCACGCCAGGCTCGAGATAGTCCTTGCCAATGTCCTTGAAGTCGAAGTCTCCGTCAAATCCAGCCAAGAAGCCGAAGAGGGTGATCATCAGCTTGGCGAGCGGCGGGTGGACGTCCATGAAGAATCTGCCCTTGATGTACTTGGATGCAAAGCCGCCGAAGCTGTTGTAATGGTGCCGTTAGCTTTGGTGTCACACAAGTATTGCGTAGCCTGAGAGAACATACTGGACCTCGTCGAAGACGACGCTGGTGGGCTGGTAGATGCGGAACAAGCGCACAGCGGCAGCCAGCACGGTGATGGCAAGCACGAGCTGGAAGTCCGAGCCCGGCAGCAGGAAGACATCGTTGTCCTCGACACCCTCGGACGAGTAGTCATTCTTGCGCTTCGTCGCCTTCGACTTGGGCTTTTGGCTCACGGCCGTAGCCTGCGGCGGCGGGGATGCGCGCGCGGCCGGCGGCTTGGAGCTCGCCGATCGAGCCATGGTGGGCGGATCGGAAGGGGGAGCGTCGAAACAATCGGGTCGGCGCGGCGCAGGGTATTCGGTTTCGAGATGGCCGGCAGGGTTCAGAGCCTATGTCGAAACAGCGTGGCAGTGGCAGCCACAAACACGTCGATCATGAAACGGGTGGATTAACGAGAGTCGAGAAGGGTCAAGCTGCAATTACAAGGCTAGTGTTGACATGGAATTGCAAAAGAAAAAATGGTAGAAGGGTCCAATCGGCAACCACAGAAGAAGAACAGGTGGTGTCGAAGGGGAAAAAGGGGACGAGAAAGACTCGCCCTATGTCGGTGCTGCGTCGACCTCAAGAAGAAGCTGGATGGAAAGGGGGTTGCAGTTCGAGGCCGCGCTGACAGCATGCCCGTAAATTGATCAAGCTGAAGTGGCCTCAACCCCTGCACTCGGCCGCATCAGCGATGGAGTCTGTTCAGGGCTGGATTGCACCGCGATTGGTTGGTTAGCTGCAAGCACAGGCCACTGAACGACGCAGAACCTGGGGTCCGTCTTTTGATACGAACTTTCGCTTCTCACATGCAGGGCGCAAGCTTTACGTCCTCTGTAATCTGTAACTCTCAGGTCAAGGCAATGAAACAAATTGCCGCTGTCGCAATTGGCGATCGAGGATTGGGGATTTGAGGGTATTTTGCTACTTCGAATGATTTCTATGAGTTCAAGTAAACCAAGTTCTTTGGCCGATGACTTGTGTCTAAAGCGATCAGGCTACGGGAAAGTGATTGTTACACGATTACACGCGCAATACAAGACGGGGGACTGGAGTGGCATGGGTGCATGGGGCAAAACGGGTCAGCCTCAAATCGGCAAGGACTTCGACATCGAAACCGCGACAAGGCGCCGCGAGTTGCAAACAAGCAACAAGCATCCGCAACGACTGAATCAAATCACACCGAGCCATTGCAACACCCACAACACCCACACTCGCCATGGCTGTTGCGACGACAAACGGCGATGCAGGCCCCGATGCCGCAGCCACGCTTGACAACCTCAAGCCGCCGCCGGGCGTCATCATCCCGCCGCCGGGCGAGATTCGAGAGGCGATTGAGAAGACGGCTGGGTACGTGATGCGCGGCGGTGCCGGTCTCGAGCAGCGCATCCGCGACAATCACGGCAAGAATCCAAAGTTCAGCTTTTTGATGACGAGCGCCGACCCATACAACGCCTACTACGAATGGCGCAAGGAAGAGATCAAGTCGGGGAGAGGCACTGCGCTGGCCGCCGGCCGTGTCGGCGAGGCAGCGGCCACGCCCGCCCAGGAGAAGCCCGCGGGACCGCCCAAGCCGCCCGATTTCCAGTTTTCAGCCCGTATGCCTCGAATGAGCCAGAAAGACTTGGAGATTGTGCGACTAACTGCCTTGTTCGTCGCAAAGAACGGCCGCCCCTTCATGACACAGCTTTCCCAGCGTGAGGCCAGCAACCCCCAGTTCCAGTTCCTGATACCCAACCACACATTCCACAACTTCTTCCAAAGCATGGTTGACCAGTACTCTGTCCTCCTCCGTGAGAGCGGCGTCAATGGCGAGGGAAGCAAGGCCCAGCAGGAGCGCGTCGACCAGCTCCGCCAGAACGTTGCCGACAAGTTTAAGGTGCTGGCACGCGCAAAGCAGAGAGCGGCGTACGCCAAGTGGCAGGAGGCCGAGAAGGCGAAACAAGAGGAGGAAGAGGAGAAGAAGAAGATCGAATTCGCGCGGATCGACTGGAACGACTTCGTCGTGGTTGAGACCATCGTCTTCACCGAGGCCGACGACCAGGCGAATCTTCCACCCCCGACAACGCTCAACGACCTTCAATACGCGTCGCTGGAGGAGAGAAACAAGGTCTCCGTCAGCTCTACCCTCCGCATCGAGGAAGCGTTCCCCTTCGAGGATACCAGCTACAACGCCTACCCCCCGCAAACATACGGTGCGCAAGCTCCGGCGGTGCAGCCGCCTCCTTCAGCGCCTGCCTACCCAGCGGCGAACGGTCCTCCGCCACAAGCATACGGCGCTCATGTGCCGCTCGCCTCCCGCACCAAGTCTGCCGAAGAGGAAGCGGAGCTGCAGAGGATACAGGAGAAGGAACAAGAACGCATCCGCATGCAGCAAGCGCAGTCAGAAGCCCGAGGCGGCGCGGCTCCGATGAAGATCAAGGAGAACTACGTCCCACGCGCGGCACAACGAGCGGCAAGCAAATTCGGCACGCAGACGGCCATGTGCCCGAACTGCAAGCAACAAATCCCGCTCAATGAAATGGACGAACACATGAGAAGTAGGTTTCCTATGCCGCAGCTGTTGAAAGTGACACGCTAACGCCATGTAGTCGAGCTCCTTGATCCGCGTTGGAAAGAGCAGAAGGCCAAGGCGGACGCCAGGTTCGCCACGACCAATCTGTCCACAATAGACGTGGCCAACAACCTCAAGCGCCTTGCCAGCCAGCGGAGTGATGTGTTTGACACCACCACGGGTCAGCCCATCTCGGAGGAGGAACTGGCCCGGAGGAAGAAAGTTGCGCTACACGCCTTCGACGGCAACCCAGACGGCAAGAGCCAAGCCCACATCAACCAACTGCAGACCTTCAATCTCGACGAGCAGATCCGGGCGATCCATCAGAAGTTTGCCGACAAGAAATAACCGGCCTGTCCATGAGCAAGAGTATGCTGGGCGTCAGAGAAAGGGGGGAGGAAGTAGAACAGGAGGGGGATATCGGAAACATCCTTCCGTACACGGGAGATTCTTAAGGGTCGCAAGTGAGAGTGTTTGCACTGCCGACACTCTCGAGGCTCATCCATCTCGCTCGTAGCGAGTCTGTTAGGGGCAAAGCTCCGAAACGAGGTCATTGTGATTTAGCAGCGCAAAACGGAAATTGTGGCACGGCAATGCAAGAGGCGTTTGTAGGTTTATGGTAGCAATACAAACTAATTAAAAGTTGCACAGATGTCTTGCATGCACCCTGAGCCCCAAAGACATGAGATGCGGGTGCTTACTTCAGGCCTCGTATTGCCCCTGATGCAGGTCGCGCAGCCTGGCCGATGTGGTCATAGCCTCCGCCGATCCATGCGTCTGCAAGAATTACCCCACCTTGCCATCACAAGGAGAGGTGCTTCAGTTGACCTGACAAACATCGCCCACAACGTTCCCGACAACAACAACCCATACTTCCTGTGCTTCAGAACCGCCAGCGTCACTCTGGCAACTCGCCTGTCCGCTGGCAATCCCACAACAAACAGCGCATAAAGCGCGGCGCACCGGCGCATCGAGAACAAACAACTAGAGCTCGAGAGGTCCAGGCACCCCTCCATTGCCATTGCCAACCGCATAAAACCCACATCCAAGTCTCGCCGACATGGCGTCGCACATTGACGACACGAACCCGGCCGCGGGAACCGACACCGGCGCCGACTCTAACCCGCAGTTGTCGCCGACATCCCCTACATCATCCACCTCGGATGCTGCCGCGGCCGCCCTGCGCCTCCACCGGCCCATCCTGCAGTCGCTCCCAGACACCCGCCAGCAGTCCTTTGACGAGATCTACGGCCCGCCCGAGAACTTTCTCGAGATCGAGGTGCGTTGCGTTGCGCTACAAACAACAACATCACTTACACCCACACACCCACACTCATGAGGTAAAACGACATGGCTGACGGGAGGTGTGCGCGCGGCACACGCACACACAACAGGTGCGCAACCCGCGGACGCACGGCATCGGCCGGCACATGTACACCGACTACGAGATTGTGTGCCGCACCAACATCCCCGCCTTCAAGCTGCGGCAGTCGACGGTGCGCCGGCGGTACTCGGACTTTGAGTACTTCCGCGACATCCTCGAGCGCGAGAGCGCCCGCGTGACCATCCCGCCGCTGCCGGGAAAGGTGTTTACGAACCGCTTCAGCGACGACGTCATCGAGGGCCGCCGCGCCGGGCTGGAGAAGTTCCTCAAGATCGTCGTGGGCCACCCGCTGCTGCAGACGGGGAGCAAGGTGCTGGCCGCGTTTGTGCAGGGTGAGTTTTGCTTGCTTCTAAGCACGTGCCTAAAAAGGGGAGGGGGTAGGAAAGAATGACTGATGAGACATACCTCGCAGACCCCAACTGGGACCGTAATGCCTGGTGACGCCCTCCTCGAGACAGCGGCGCTCGATCCTCCCCGTCTCCGCCCGACCCTCGCCCGCCGGCTCGTTGGAGGCTGAGATTGTTTTCTGGCGGGAGAGTGGACGGCAGTATCAGACATACACCGACGGGACTGCCGCAACGAAGGCCGAGAAAGTTGACGAAACGGCCTCCCTGGGATTGGTTTGAAGCACACAAGCTGGGAGACGACCCGAACGACTGACGATGGGGGATTTTCAAAGCAGAATGGATTTATGGAAAGGCACGGAGGTCGTTTGAAATGCTCTACGGGCTGTTGAGCCATGGTTTATTGCGATTGGAGGAAGTCCAAGGTGCGAAGGGGTTGCGTGTATTCTGTGTGTCAAGCGTTTTTGCCAGGCGTGGGGTTAAGGCGGGACAAGCGACTCCCTACGGGACTGATCAACCTGGAATTTTCTTTCCTTTTTTTCATTCGTGCTGCTGATTTTTGATGTTTTGAGTTGTTCGTTTGAGATATCCAAATCCTACTTGTCTCACTGTGTCCCATGGCATCCCCAGACGCCAACTTGGATCCAGGTTGGAGTATTGAACAGTTGAATTGATGTGAAGGACTCGGACTCACCGAAGAATTGACACGCCTCGCCATTAACAGTTAGGCTTTATTCATTGAACTCATCGATTCAGTGTTGCTCGAGAGGAGATCCTATACACCTCCGTCCAGCACGCAGTTCAAGCACCGAGGACAAGCCTCTTCCTCATCCCCATGGACCCGTGGCCGTGTGCTCACCGTATCCCCCACGCCCCCATCTATACGTACAGCGTTGCTTCCTCCTCCAACGTCAAACATTACACTGCAAAGACCGGACCTTTCGCCCATCGTTGCCAAATCGTACACATCCCCAGCCAGTGGACAACACAACACGCCTTCCTCGCTACCCGTGATTGTTGTTGGCGCAACCACCTTGTGTCTTGGAAAGACCCGAATGTCCCCAAGAACATCCCCCAAAACGCCAATGCCGTGCCCTCAAATGCAAAAAAAACGAATGCAAAAAAAAAAGAAAAGAGTACAATACGCCAAATGCCGCCCCGACCCAGCTCCGTTCTATAGGTCCCCCCGTCTATAGGTGATCTCGTAGATGGTACAGAGAGCAGGAGGGTATCTGTCGACAATCAACAAGCAGATGTTGTTATGCTGAGCAGCGTTGTTCCCGAGGGCTCTTTTGCAATCGAAAGCAAGCCGAGAGCGCCGCCCAGCCCTACGGCGACGGCCAGGCGGGCATAGGTTGCCCAAGCCAGATGCTGGATAGATTAGTAAGTAGTGTTACACGGTGATGTACAGTCGCTTTTGGCTGCGCAGTCGGGCGTCGCCAAAACGAGAGGGTGGGTGTCTTATGCCGGTGTGTCGAGGAGCCGGAGGATGCCCTCGTACATGCCAAACATGATGGCCGCGCTAGGGACGGTCCGGAGCAGGTGTGGCGTCATGCCGCCGTAGAGGCCGAGCATGCCCTCCTCTTTGAAGACCAGCTTGAAGCACTGGACGAGGCCGGTGTATTTCGGTCGGCCGTCGGCCATGGGGGCCTGTCGCAGGCGGGTACGCGCGACCTGGGTTTGTTGTTAGTATCTCCGCGCTGTTGGGACGGGAAAAAAAGGGGGAACGGCATACCTCATGCGGATAGGTCAGAACAGCCGCGATGAGCTTGGAGAAGCCCGCGGCACCAATCTTGCCCGTCCAGTCGACTGTGTGATCCCACCAATTTTTGGGTCTGCCACTGAGCGCGATGCGCTCCTCTCTCCTGACCAGGGACCGCTTGAACTGCTCATACAGCATCCAGTGCATGGTCGACTCGGCCACGCCCAAGTAGCTCGCGCTCATGCCCTTGTACAGACCGCGGATCCCTTCGTCGCGCAGCACCTGGCGGATGCAGTCCAAGCTGTTCTTATACCTGCGCTTGGCGATGCCGCCGCTCTCTTTCGCCAAGTTCTTGTCGAGCTGGAGGCGGGTCTTGACCATCCAGATGGGGTTTGTCGCTGTGCTGGTGACGACGCCAGCGAGGGCCGCCGCGCTGAGGTGCACCCAGGCGGAGTCCTTGCCGTTGTTGAGATAGTCGCTAATAATGCGCTTGCCGTTGCCGTACGTGTAGAAATTGATTGAGCGGGCGGGGATGACACCGACCAGGTTAGGGCCAAGGCCCTTGAACAGGGCGCGTGGCCCTTCCTGGCGGTAGACGGCGCCGAGGATAGAAACGGTCTCGTTGAAGTGAAACACGGCGGTTCGGACGGGGTTCATGGGAGCGGTGATGGTGGCTCGAGAGGCTGCGATTTGCGCCTGGTAGAAATCGGATTGGAGTCTCGTTTTGAGAACATCCAGAGGTGCGGTCAGAGTCGCAGCTGTCATGCCGCCAATCCTAAAAACAAGGTGATCGTGTCAGTCTGACTACGCTCGGTAGGTATCGTTTCCGACTGCATCTGTGAGCTTACCCTCCCGCGACCATGTGCGACCATGATTTGGCAAAGGACGACGTCTTGCTGCGGTTGACTATTGGGTCACCCTGGCGCGACTCGGGGTTCACATCGCCTGTCTCGCGCGACTGTGTGAGGGGGGCGTCGCCGTGCGAGGTCGTCTTCTGGGGGCCAGGCATTGTCGACCTGGCGGGCAAGGCTGAGGCCATGGCACTTTGCGGGCCGGTGTCTTGGAGAGGAATCTGGGTTCGTTGGAGAACCTGGGGTCGTCGGACTGGCGTGCGGCGGTCTTATGGGGGTTTGAGAATGACCCCTTTCTTTCTGAAATCTCAAACTTTCAGAGAATGTGTGTCACCTTTTGGGCTGAGAAGCGCGGGTTGTGACGGCACTGTTCAGTCGCAAAACCAGAACGAGAAGAATCGGGATCCTATCGCGATAAGGAACTCGTTCTCGAACTTTTTTTGGCCGTGGTCCCGACGCGTCCATCGGCCCGGGTATTCTTCGGAGGCCGATAGACGTCATGGGGCCCGACTCGCCCACCCCAAGAGAGCTCCTCAAAGCACGGACCATCTTGGCCCCTTGCCATGTTGAAGTGCTGTGTTTGGGAGCATGCCCAGCCTCTCAACATGCAGCCCACAGAGATCATTAACTAGAGTCTCAGTCTAGCTGCTGATATCAAAGACTGCTTTCAATGGAGGATGAAGAGATGACTTTGGGCACTGTTTGATTCCTGCTCCAAGATGCCATGAAGCGATATGGTGCTTGCTTTGTTTACTTGTTTTCCTAAAAGGGGCAAGAACGGGGCCCAAAAGGGGCATCGCGGCGACGAGTATTCAGTATTCATACCAGCCACCACCAGAAACAACTTTTGGGTGTGCTGGATAGCTAGGTAATGATGCTCGTCATAAACAAACCGTCGCCACTTTGAACAAATCATGCGCAGAGACACTTGTCATTCACCACAGAAGGAACTCGAGTGGGTTTTCTTAATGATATTGAGCGGTGTGTCTCTGAGAAGATCTAAAGAATATTAAGGGCGCCGTATATTATCACCAGCCCGAGACGAATCCCAAGCGTTCCAAACCCAACCAGTTTGGTGGTGACTCCTCCTTCACCCAGTGTTCTCCCTGTCAGCCACATCAAGGCGTGGCGTGGTTGTCGGTCTCAAAGAAGCAAAGAAATAACTTTTTGGTGGTAGCTGCAGATGCAGCCAGCGACTGATCAAAGCCTGGGTCCTCGCGAACCATATCGGCCCATCTTCCGGACAGCTGAAGAGAGACAGCCATCTGTGGAATACCGGTGTCCGTGGTCTTCCCAGGGAGGGATGTCGAGAAGGGCGACATGACCCAGTGCGCTGCCGTGAAGAAGGAGAAGGAAATCAGGGTCCGTATGCCGAAGGAAAAAGACAAATGAAATTTCCGCTCTACGCTTGTGGGCGGCAGGCGTGGGCTGTCTCTCATGACGAGCGGGCTGGTTTGGTTCCAGATCGCGTCAAGGTCAAGATGCCGAGATTGACTCGGGTTGAGATCGCCAATGTCCGAAAGCAGAACAAAAGAAAAGTCGCAGAAAGATCGGATCGCGAGATGATAGGATCGCGAAAAGATGAGATCGCGGCTGTCCGAGGACTGAAAAAAAAGGAAAGCCCTGCCATCTCGGCTAAAGGCCAAGACGCGCAGTGACTTTCTCCCAGACCCCTCAGTTCAGCTCCTCCTCATGGAACGAAGTGAGCGGGAACGCCCGGCGGAAGGCACGCTCAATGACAGCCAGCTCGCGACGAGCCACAGCATGAAGGCTGAGATTGTCCAGCTCCTTGCCAGTCGGGAGGCCGACCTCGTACCAGATGTAGCCAAAGTACAGCGACGTGTAGTTGCTGGTGCGCTGGATCTCGTTGCGCTCGATGATGTGCTTGTTGTGGATGTACCGGGTCGTCTCCTCACGGATGATGGCAATGTACCACTCGAGCACGTCGATGGGCACGCCAGGCTTGGGGCAGACGCCGTGCAGGTGAACCCACTGTTCGGCGAACCGGGGTTGATTGAACATGCGGGCGCGCTCCGGCTCCATATCAGCGAGGATGGAGATGTTGTCCTTCTGCACGACAGAGAAGCCAGAGCACAGCATGGCAGCGGTGACAAGACGCTTCAGGAGCTGCTGGTTGAGGGTAGTCTCTTGACCGCGATGGTTGCGCTGCAGAGTCTGCTTGAGAAGTCCGATGAGCTTCACGGTAGCCTCGTAGATAGCGTGGCGCTGGCGGAGCGTGATGCGATCTGCCATGTACCAGGGAAGCTTCTTGATCGTGGAGATCATGCACTCGTAGGGACGCTGGGGGCATTCCTTGGAATAAGGCGACTGTGAATCATGCAAAGGTCAGCGTGTCTGCAGTCTTGATTTCTCCCTGTGGGGCAATGAGAGGAGAGATGCAAACTCACCCGCTGAGGAATCTCGACGTGCTTGACCAGCATGGTCATCTCCTCCTCAGTAACGAATCCCTTGAAAGTCTTCCACGGCTGGCCGTCAATGGGCGCCTGAATGACGGGCTTGCCGTTGTCCCACCAGACCCCTGAAGCAAGGGGGAATAGGTCCTGCATGAGGGCGGCCTGGCTCGACAGCAACACTTCAACAGGACGCTCACCCAGACGAGCCGGGCGTCCCTTCTGGATGTTGTCGCGGTGCCGGTCGACAGCCCTCACCGCGTCCTGGGCCGTCATGAATTCGACGTAGCAGTCCTGGGTCTTGGAGGAAACGCGTTCCATGATAATGTGCACGGGTTCCTGGTTGTCATTAAGGATCTTGGAGTTGCGCCCGAGGAATGCGATAATCTCGGCGCGCTTGCTGCCAAAGGGGATCTAAGAACAGACAGTCAGTTTGAGTTCTTGCATCACAGACTGTGGGTGCTTGGATGGCCTTACATTCTTGATCTTCACGACGCCATGTCCGACAGGCACAGCCTGGGTGGTGCTCTCGATGAACGGAAAGTTCCGGGAATTCAGAGCAACCTCTTGGGTCGGCAGGCCCATAGGGCCGTCAGTGAGCTCGTTGAGCTGCGTCGAGCGCATCGCCCGGACCTCGGCGGGGACTGGACCATGGAAAGCCTCGCGGGAGATCAGGGCCAGCTGGTGGCTCTCCGGAACTGAGGGCAGGATAAGCGCCTGGGAATTGCCATGAATGTCGGCACCCTTGGGTGTCGGCGACATGAAAGGGTCTGAGTCCGGGCCGGGAAAGTGAAGCTCCTCATGCCGCTTGGAAGTCTGACCACCCAGGTTGAAAGCTGGGGGCGGGGGCATAAACATGGGCATGGCCCCAATGCGCGGTGCAAAGTTGCGAGGCTCTGTCTGATTGTACTGGCCATGGACCGAAGTTGAGTGAGGAGTTGCCATCGGGTGGTGGTTGGCCACCTTCTTGGGCATATGCGATGGAGTGGTTTCCGAGTCCACGTAAGAAAAGTTGGCGCCCAGCCCCATTCCCCGAGCATCGCCATATCCAGAGGTCTGCGGGGTGTTGTAGGCGTTGCTCGCAGAGTTGTAGGCCACAGGAGTGGTTCCCCAAGTATGTCCCAGCATATTGGAGGAGTGGGAATGCTGCAGAGCACCTCCATGAGCAGCTGGTGTGTTGGTGTTCATGGGAATGTTGAGAGCCTGAGGGTAGCCGAACTGCATGCTCTGGGCCGAGCTCATCTGTGAGTGAATGTTTGACTGCACATTGTCAGTTCCAGCATTCACAGTCAATCCTGAAGGGTTCGTTACCGTCACCTCAGCCCCAGCTTTGTTCTGGAAGCTGCCAATCTGGCGAACCGGGTCGCTCGTCTTCTCAGCGTCATTGCTAGCGGGCTCCATGCTCATCTAGTGAAGTCGGGGTTAGCCATGTTTCTTTGAAATAAGAAGCCGACAGAATTGGAACATACCCAGTTATTGACGGAAGCGTCCAGTGAGGCGCCACCATCGGCACTCGTGATGTATCCGGAGTGACGGCCGCCACCAATGGGAGCAATCGTGTTGCGGCGACCAAAAGTGGACGGCTTGTTGAAGGAAACAGTGGACGTTTTCTTGCGAGGCTCAGTGGCGCGGCCATGGCTAGACGAGGTGTTGCTGTTCGTGCCCATCGGAGTCGAAGCAGAGCCGTAATGGCTGTCATCCTCAAAGTCACGAAGCATGACACCACCGCCGTTCTCCTCGTGGTCGTGGTCTTCAGAATCGGCGAACGCAGCAAAGCGACTCTTCGAGGAGTTGGTCACCCGGCCGTTCCGACCAGTGACGGGTTCATTGTTCTTGCTAGTCACGGTCGCCATGTCGAAGGGCGAAATCAACGACTGAGCTGTGAGATCTGGGTCCAGAGAATCAAAGGTCAGTCAAGTTCAATTGAGAACGAAAGAAAGAGCGGCAGAAAGGCAAGGAAACGGAAGCCCAACGAGGATTGATCGTCTGCTTGTTCCACATCATCACGATATTAACGATGCCGTGAGTGTCGAATTGAAAAACGAAATGAAGAAACAAAGATGGCGTGCTGCAGATGTCTGACCTGGTGATGGGGTTGAGGCACCTGAGGAAGGTAGCGAAAGATGGAAAGGTATTGAACAATGAAGCTGAGGATGGTTGGTAAAGAGTGGCTCCGTTGGAAGAGAATGCTGGAAGGAGGAGGGGAAAAGAGTCGAGAGGGGGTGGTGGAAGTGAAGGAAGACAGCGGACAATGAAGCTGGGTTGGCTGGCAAAAGGATTGCTCGCTGCAAGGGTGATATTGGAAGGAGGTGAGGAGCGAAAGTGGAGGGAGGTAATGGGCGACGAGCTGGGGGTGGTTGGTGGAAAGAGCTCTCAGCGGGAAAAAAAGGTTGAGGAGGGGGTGTAAGTAAAAGTTCTGGGTACAATGTTTGAATGGGTGATACCCTGGAGGAAGCCGTGGGTACTGAGATGGATGGATAGGAAACCAAGGCATGTATCGGGGAAGAAAGACGAGACCTCGGTCTCCGGACCGGGATGCCTACCTCGGACACGGACAACCTGCGGCGAGTGCTCAGATGAAGAGTCTGGGACAGAAAGCCGTCGTAAGGTAGGATACGAGAGGATGGAAAGGAAAGGAGGGCGCTCGGTGAAGACTGGGGGCCGAGCAACGGTGCGGAGAGTAATTACCTCGAAGTATGTCCTTGTGTCGATGTCGAGATGAGGACTCGGCCGAAAGTTGAAGATGGTGGAATCGCAGAGAGGCTGGAATGAAAGCCGAGTTGCAGAGATGTTGGCAGGATGAGAAAGAAAGGGGAAGACAAGGCGGAGAGGGTTGTAGAGTGACTAGTTCGCAAATTTATCAGTATAGTGACCTTGAAAGGCGTCGTATTGTTGTTCAACTGAATAGGGCAAACGGAGAAATACCACAAGTCAAAGCAACTTGATCAAATTCCGTGTGAAGAATAGGAAGGCATACGCACAATAGACCTTAGCGAGGTGGTCGGGCAGGAACAGCAGAAGGGAAACAGCCAAGTCGCGGGCATTTGCGGGAAGTCTGTGGACGCAAAAAAAGCTTTGAAAGAAAGTTGCGAGCAACTTTGAGGCCAGGAAGCAAAATAACCTTAACTGGCTCTGGTTCAGTGACTGAACTAGTATCTCTCGATGGAGATTTGCAACGCGTTGCTACGAACACAACAAAGGTAGTGGATGAGTGAAAGAAAGAAAGTACTTGAGACGAGCTGAACGCGCCCGTAATGCGTCAAGCTAGACACAGCAATGACCAAAATCAAGTGCCAAATGTTAGGCAGTTCTCTGGGGTAACAGCAAAACAGAAACACAGCTTGACCAGCAGACACAAACCACAGAGCAGCTCGAAGGGACATCAAACGAAACGACATAGAGTAGCGACGGGGTTTACGGCAACATACCAAGTCTGAAACCTCCTTGCCGATGCGCAGGACCCTGACGTGGTCTCGAAGGTGTTCCATGCTGAGGTACGGACCTGGTTGCTATAGTCGAACCATCGTCGAAGATGCTTGAAGGAAGCTCAAACTGGCTGGAGCTCGAGGTTCGGCCTGAACCCTCCTTCAGTCCCGTAAGAAGCTGGAGCGACTGGTGCTGCAACCTGCTTTGCCTGAGGCTCCGAGCCAGCGGAACTTCGTTTGAACATACACAGAGGTGTGGTTAGCGCCTCAACGCAAAGATCACGAGCCAAAGCCATGGGTAGAGATCAAGGTCCTGAAATGTGTCTTGTTTTGGTCGCGCGTAATTCTGAAGATGGGTGAGAGGATGGCTCAGCAAAGCGCCGGAGCATCAAACACGGCCGGCCCCAAGCCCCTTTTGATTTTGCTCGGATGCCTTCACCGGAACGCCGGTCGCAATGCTTTGAAGCTCAGGACAGCACCTGGGCTTCGTAGAGCACACCTTCCATGAAGCCGAATCCATACATCGTGTTCTCATTTCTCAGAGAGGTTCCTCGCTCAATCAAACTAGAAACAGGTCAGATGGGAGTGGACGCGGGTCTGGAGATGAGACTGGGTCCTACCGGTGTCAGGAATGATTCGGCGACAAAACGTGCCCGCGCATTTAACTATTGCCAAAGATGTGTGAGCTCCGGTCGTACACAACACGCAGAGGGGTGGCATACGAATAGCTTCATCTCGGAGATCTCCTTGTCCACCTCCTCCATAAACTGAATGATGAAGTCAACCAGCTTGTGCTTCAGCATCTCTTCGGTATGGAAATTCGTAATCAGGAAGGAGATGTCGTATCCCTGGGACTAGTGTGTCAGCTTCGGGGCGCGCAAGGGGGTGGTGGGCAGTTCAACCTTGATGGGCTTCCTCCGGAGGATGAAGAAGGACTCGGCGCGCTGTGTCAAAAAGCGAGTAAATTTGTGGACCAAGATATGTTCGATCTCGTCGGCCTGCTTGATCTTGATGCTGATTCGTATGCTGTTGATGCTGGGCTCGATGAGGACGCGCTCGTTCTCGTTGCGGGCAATCGTGAGGGGTGTCAGCAGCACCTCGGGCGACGTGCGGGCCTCGACCTCGGGGACATTGTGCCGCTCGGCGGTTTGGGATGCAAAGTTGGAGAGACAGAGGGCGGCCGTCAAGCTGCTGCGGACGGCCTGCAGGTACGGGCGAAGTGATTGGGACTGCGGGAGGAGAGGGGGGAACAGATGGTTAGCTTGGGTTGTGCTGATGTGTTGCGTTTCACGGTTCGAGAGCTTCACTCACCATTGCGCCTGTGCTGAGAAAATGACGCCCTCAAGTCCAACAATAAATGGGCCGGCAATTCGATTGTTGAAGCTGTTGACGTTGTCGCTGTCGTCGGTCCCGCTCCAGGTGGGCATCCTTGGCAGTCAGCCTGGTGGCAGCAGCACTGCGGGAGGCACAGGCGGGGCACAAGGGTACCCAAGTTACGTAATCCCTGGGCTGCCTGGGCCCCACTGTGTCTGGAGCTCACAGGACAAGGGTGCTGGGCCGGCGTCAACCTGCTGCGTTGCCGCTGCAACCCCGCGCCCTTCTTTCCTCTTCCACAACATCCGCCACTGGAGAATTCTGAACGCGAGCTTGATTTCGGCGAGTTCTTAACATTGACCTCGAGAGCGTCCGTTGGGTGTCCGTTGTTTTTTAATCCCCCCTTTAATCCTTCTTTCTCCCCCTCTCTACCGTGCGCGGACTCAGCTCCAAGATGGCGGCCGTCAATGGTGGGTTCCCCCGGGTCCAGTCGGGCGCGGTCACAGAACTAATACGCCCTGCTGTTTAGTGGTGATCAAGCACCAGGGCAAGAAGTACGATGTTGAGGTCGACACGTCTTCGACTGGCGATGTCCTCAAGTACCAACTCTTCAGCCTGACCGGCGTCGAACCCGAGCGACAGAAGATCCTGGTCAAAGGTGGCCAACTCAAGGATGACACCGACATGAGCAAGCTGGGGTTGAAGCCCGGCCAGGTTATTATGATGATGGGAACACCGGGCGAAGGCGGAGGCGCGATTGTGCGGCCGACCGAGAAAATCAAGTTCCTCGAGGACATGACCGAGGCCGAAGCGGCGCAGCAGGCCGGCGCCACTCCGGCTGGTCTGGTGAATCTCGGCAACACCTGCTACCTCAACTCGACACTCCAGGCTCTGCGCTCTATTCCCGAGCTTCAGGATGCTCTTTCTCAGCACAAACACACCTCGATGTCGGAAATTCCCCAGCTCGACCTCACGAACCAGCTCAAGGACCTCTTCAAGGACATGTCGGAGACACAAGGCGGCATGACACCGTTCACCTTCTTGAACGCCCTTCGGATGACATTTCCCCAGTTTGCCGAGAGGTCAAAGAAAGGCGAGGGCTTTGCGCAGCAGGACGCCGAAGAGGCGTGGTCTCAGATTGTTTCGCAGCTGAGGCAGAAACTGCAGGGAAAGGCTCCTACCGAAGGCGAAGCCGCCAAGGCCGGTTCCTTTATCGACAAGTACATGGCTGGCGAGTTCTCGAGCACGCTTGAATGCGACGACCCCGCGGCCCGTGAGGGTGGCGAGCAACCAACCTACGCCAAGGAGCCGTTTCTCAAGCTGAACTGCCACATCGACAACCAGACGGCGCATTTGAGGGACGGCCTTGTCAGCGGCTTGTCGGAGAAGATCGAGAAAAAGTCCGAGGTTTTGGGCAGGGACGTCATGTACACCAAGACGTCCAAGATCTCTCGGTTGCCCAAGTATCTGACAGTCCACTTTGTGCGCTTCTTCTGGAAGCGCGATGTTCAGAAGAAAGCCAAAATTATGCGCAAGGTCACCTTCCCGCACGAGCTGGACGCAGTCGAGTTTTGCACGGACGAGTTGAAGAAGGCCCTCATCCCGGTCAGGGACAAGGTACGCGAGGTGCGCAAAGACGAGGAGGATGTCGAGCGGGCTCGTAAGCGCCGCAAGAAGAACCCTCTCCTGGACGGCGAGGTGCCGGAGGAGAAGAAGGGAAGCGCCAAGAAGGACGACAAGAAGCCCGCCACCTCGGCTGACGGCGATGTCGAAATGACCGAGACGTACAAGACGGACGCCGAGTGGGAGGCTGAGAAGGACGCTGCGCTCCTGGAGTCCAAGAAGGAGCTGAACGCGCTGATCGATCCGGAGCTCCGGAAGGACGACGGCGCCAACCAGTCGGGTGTCTACGAGCTCCGCGCGGTGGTCACGCACCAAGGCGCCAGCGCCGACAGCGGCCATTACACTGCGTATGTCAAGAAGACGGGCCCCAAGGATCCCGTGACTGGCAAAGTCGGCGAGGAGGACGGCAACTGGTGGTGGTTCAACGACGATAAGGTCACTGAGGTGACGTCGGACAAGATCGATGCGCTGGCTGGCGGTGGTGAGTCGCACTCGGCGCTCATCCTTCTGTACAAGGCCATCCCCATGCCTACGGCGGAAGGCGTCATGGAATAAGACCGTTGTCCTCGGTGCTTTGACGGACATGGTACGGGTTGGCATTGCGGTATGGGCGCACGGAGCAATGGGAGACTTTTGAAGGTTATGAAAAATTGGCCTTGGTAGACCGGACAAACTGCGCTAGACAAACGATATGGATGATTGAAGATGACTTGTGACTAGTTTAAAGATTGGGTATAAGTTCGAGCGATATGTTATTTCGTGCACCCCTTACGCACTGGAC
>Ga0247823_10001342_pt1 | contig 20509 bp, 20 predicted proteins | sample 13C_PalmiticAcid_2_FD_192426 | JGI IMG/M metagenome (GOLD analysis project Ga0247823, IMG submission 192426) | Soil microbial communities from agricultural site in Penn Yan, New York, United States - 13C_PalmiticAcid_Day30 | ecosystem: Environmental > Terrestrial > Soil > Agricultural land... | reverse complement strand
AGCCGACCCGCCACCAGGAGGCGATCTTCGACCAGGACGGCAAGAACGCCGGCGAGGGTCCGCGCCCCAACCTGCTGTCGCAGGGCGTCAACGCCGCCGAGGCCCCCGGCGCCCAGATCGCCGGCGCGCCCCCGCCCCATCCCGAAAAGACCGAACACGGCGGCCGCTACGACGCCAACGCCTTCATGGAGCTCTACCGCCAGATGGCGCGTGACTACGGGCTGAGGAAGGGGTGAGGCGGCCCACTCGCGGATGACTGGACGACGAACCTGATCTCAACCGATAGTGCGGGTGAAACTTCGGGGAAGCTGTGGTGGATCTCGTCCTGACGCCGTTGGTCGTCGCCGGCATCGCTTCGCTGGCCGGCAAACTCGCCGATCCGGCCTCCAACATCGCGATCAACGTCGTTTCCAGCCAGGTCTTCGATCCGCTGTGCCGGTCGCTGCGCGGCGCGGCGGCGCGGCGCATCCGGGAGATGGACGGTTCGCTGCCGCGCAACCATGACGTCGAGCGCGCGGTCAGGACGGCCCAGCTGGACGCCAGCCGCGTGCTGACGGCGGCCTTCGCCCGCAAGGCCGAGCGCCTCAACCGGCCGTCGAACCAGCTGTTCGCCCGCAACGCGCTGGCCTGGATCGAGCGGGAAGCGAAAGCCGTATCGCGCCTCGAGGTCGACAGGGCCCTGCTCGACCAGTTGGTCGCCGCGCTGAATGCGCCGCTGGTCGCCGACGCCCATCTCGACGCGGCCGCCGCGCGCGCCGCCCACGCCGCTTTCGACGAACTGGCGGCGGGCGCCGGCGAAGACGCTCCAGACGGCTTCTGGCGCCTGTGGACCTCGGGCGGCGACACCTGTCCCTCCTGGTTCGCCGCGTTCGGAGACTTCCTGGCCGAGCAGACCAAGACCGACGACCGCTTCTATCGCATCGTCACGGCCGCCGGGCTGGCCGAAGCCGGCGCCGGCGTACGCCGGATCGAGGACGTGCTGGCCGAATGCGAACCGGTCTGGACCGCGCTTCGCGAGACGACCGACCAGACCATCGCGAGACTGGGCCGCATCGAGGACAAGGTCGACGGGGTAAAAGACGACACCGCCGAGATCCGGCGCATGGTCAGTCAAATGCTGGCGGAGGCCGGCGACAAGACCGCCCTGCTAACGGAGATCGAAGCCCTTCGCGCCGACAACTCGCTGACGGCGCGCGCCATCGAGACCTTCCTGCGCGACGTCGGCGAAACCGCCCTCACGCCCGACCAGTGGCCCGGCCAGCTGGCGGTGTTCGCCGACCGCCACCGCCAGCTGCTCACCGAACTGGCCCGCCGCACCAACCTGCCGGCCGACCTGGAGCTCGAACGCACGCGCGCCGCCGAAGCGGCCAAGGCTGGCGATCTCGACACCGCCGAGGCGATCCTGGCGGCCCTGACCAAGCGGCTCTCGGCCTGGCGGCGCGAACAGCAGGAGATGCTCGACCAGGGCGCCCGGGACGAAGCCACGCTGCTGGGCGAACGCGCCGCCCTCGCCAAGGCCCGCCTGCGCTATCAGGACGCCGCCGATCTCTACGCCCAGGCCGCGGCGATCACCCCGACTCACGACACCGAGGATCGCTGGCAATGGATCATGGCGCAGGCCTCGGTTCTGGATGATCTTGGAAGCGAGTTCGGCGACAACGACGTCCTGACGCGCGCGATCGCAATCTATCGCGATCAGGCCCTGCCGCTGGCTCAGCGCGAACAGGTCCCTCTCAATTGGTCGGCAACGCACAACGGGTTGGGCAACGCCCTTCAGATCCTCGGAGGACGAGAAAGCGGAATCGGGCGTCTCGAAGAAGCCGTCGCCGCCTATCGGGCCGCGCTTGAGGAGTACACCCGCGAACGCGTCCCTCTCGACTGGGCCATGACCCAGAATAATCTCGGCAGCGCGCTTCAGGCCCTTGGCGGACGCGAAAGCGGAACCGACCGCCTTGAGGAGGCCGTTGTCGCCTATCGGGCCGCGCTCGAGGAATGCACGCGCGAACGCGCGCCTCTCGACTGGGCCATGACCCAGAACAATCTCGGCAACGCCCTGCAAACCCTCGGCAGACGCGAAAGCGGCGCCGAGCGCCTGGAAGAGGCCGTCATCGCCTATCGGGCCGCGATCGAAGAGCGCACGCGCGAACGCACCCCTCTCGGCTGGGCCTCGACCCAGAACAATCTGGGCAGCGCCCTGCAAATCCTCGGCGAACGCGAAGGCGGCGCCGAGCGCCTGGAAGAGGCCGTCGTCGTCTATCGGGCCGTGCTTGAGGAGTACACCCGCGAACGTGTCCCTCTCGACTGGGCCATAGCCCAGAACAATCTGGGCAATGTCCTGCAAACCCTCGGCGGCCGCGAAAGCGGCACCAAGCGCCTGGAAGAGGCCGTCATCGCCTATCGGTCCGCGCTAGAGGAGCGCACGCGCCAACGCATCCCGCTCGGTTGGGCCATGATCCAGAACAACCTGGGCGGCGCCCTTCTGGCCATCGGCAGACGCCAAAACAACGCGGAACGCCTCGAGGAGGCCGCCGTCGCCTTCCAAGCCTCGCTCCAAGAACACACGCGCGAAAGCGTCCCTCTCGATTGGGCCATGACCCAGAACAATCTCGGCAACGCCCTCCAGGCCATCGGCGCCCACGAAGATGGCGTCGAGCGGCTGGAACAAGCCGTCGCAGCCTATCGGGCCGCGCTCGAGGAACGTACGCGCCAGCGCGTCCCGCTCAACTGGGCCCTGACCCAGAACAATCTCGGCACCGCTCTCGCGGCCCTCGGTGGGCGCGAAGGCGGCGCAGAGCGCCTGGAAGAGGCCGTCGCCGCCTACCAGGCCGCCCTGGAGGAGCGCACGCGCCAGCGCGTCCCCCTCGACTGGGCCACGACCATGGAAAACCTCGCCCTGACTTTCGGGCGCCTTTTCAACGAAACCGACGACCGGACCTGGCTTACCCGGGCCCTGGCGGCCGCCCGGTCCGCGCTGGAGGTCTACGAGGCGGCGAACTCGGAATACGACATAGAAACCTGCACCGACCTGATCGCCCGGCTGGAAGCCGAGCTCGCCGACTAGCCTCGCCCTAGCCCCGTTCCTTGGTCCGCTCGAAGCGCACCTTCGGGTAGCGCTCGGCGACGTAGCCGATCTCCCAGGCGCTCTTGCCCAGGAACACCGGCTGGTCGTCGATGTCGCGGCCCATGGCCGACTTGTGCTTGTTCTCGAAGTCCTCGACGTCGGCGCGCTCGCCGACCAGCCAGCGGGCCTCGGCATAGGGGCTGGCCTCGAAGATCACGTCCAGCTGGTACTCGTTGCTCAGGCGGTCGGCCATGACCTCGAACTGCAGCTGGCCCACGGCGCCGACGATGAAGTCGGACCCGATCATCGGGCGGAACAGCTGGGTGACCCCCTCCTCGGCCAGGCCTTCCAGCGCCTTCTTCAGGTGCTTGGCCTTCAGCGGATCCTTCACGCGCACGCGGCGCAGGATTTCCGGGGCGAAGTTGGGCAGGCCGGCGAAGCGCAGGCTGCCGGTCTCCGACAGGCTGTCGCCCACCCGCAGGACGCCGTGGTTGGGAATGCCGATCACGTCGCCGGCGAAGGCGTCTTCCGCCAGTTCGCGGTCGCTGGCGAAGAACATGATCGGCGCGTTGACGCTCATGGCCTTGCCGGTGTTCTGGGCCTTCAGCTTCATGCCGCGAGTGAAGCGGCCGCTGGTCAGGCGCAGGAAGGCGATCCGGTCGCGGTGATTGGGGTCCATGTTGGCCTGGACCTTGAAGACGAAGCCGGAAACCTCGTTGTCGCCCGGGGCGACGTGGGTCTCGGCCCCGGCCTTGCTGGCCTTGGCAGGCTTGGGCGCGGGCGCATAGGCGCCGATGCCGGCCAGCAGTTGGTCGACGCCGAAGTGGCGCAAGGCCGAGCCGAAGAACACCGGCGTCATGTGGCCTTCGAGGAAGCTCTGCACATCGAACGGCTTGCCGGCCTCGGTGACCAGCATGGCGTTGTCCTCGAGCTCCGAGCGCTCATCGGGGTCGAGGTACTGGACGATGGCGTTGCCGTTGAAGGCGACGGGGTCGGGGTGACCCTCCTCGTCGGTCGAGCTCTTCTTGGCGTAGGGGATGAACTGCTGGCTGCGCAGGTCCAGCATGCCCTTGAAGCGACCGCCCGAACCGGCCGGCCAGAACAGCGGCGCCGGATCCAGGGCCAGCTTGGAGGAGACCTCGTCGAGCAGCTCGAACGGGTCCTGGGCCTCGCGGTCCATCTTGTTGATGAAGGTGATGATCGGGATGTCGCGCAGGCGGCACACCTCGAACAGCTTCAGGGTCTGGGGCTCGATGCCCTTGGCGGCGTCCAGCACCATGACGGCCGCGTCGGCGGCGGTCAGGGTGCGGTAGGTGTCTTCCGAGAAGTCTTCGTGGCCCGGGGTGTCGAGCAGGTTGAACATCAGGCCGTCGTGGTCGAACGTCATCACCGAGGCCGACACCGAGATCCCACGCTCGCGCTCGATCTTCATCCAGTCCGACTGGGTGCGGCGCGTCTGGCCGCGCGCGCGCACGGCGCCGGCCGCGCGGATCGCCCCGCCGGCCAGCAGCAGGTTTTCCGTCAGCGTCGTCTTGCCGGCGTCGGGGTGGCTGATGATGGCGAAGGTGCGCCGACGGGCGGCTTCAGCGGCGGGAGAGGTGCTCATCCCGCGCAACTACCCCCCCGGCGCGTCCTTGTCACCTTCCCCCGAGGCCGCGGCGGCCGTGGAGGGCTTCAGCGCCTCGCCGTCGGCCTTGCCCTCGAGCGTCGACAGCAGCTGCGCCGCGCGCCTGGCCTGAGGCCCGCCGTGCGGATTGCCGGCCACCGGCTCCAGCAGCTCGCGCGCCAGTTCGTACTGCTTGGCGCGGATGAACAGGCGGGCGGCGTTGGTGCGGATGGCCGGGTTCTGCGGCGCGATCGTCGCCGCCCGGAAGACGACGTTGAGGGTGTTCTGCGACGGCTCGCGGTCCATCGACTTGGTCTCGGCATAGCCGTAGAGCGTCAGGTAGTTGTCGTCGTCGATCTTGTGGGCGCGGCCGAGATAGGTCGCGGCGTCGGCATAGACGGCCTTGGCCTTGTCGCGGTCGGCCGGGGTGCGAGCCATTCGCCGGGCGGTCTCCAGCCGGCTGTAGGCCAAGACCTGCAGGGCTTCCAGGTCGTCGGGACGTTCGTCCAGCAAGGTCTTGAGGATCGCTTCGCCCTTGGCGCGGTCGCCGAGATCGATTTCGGCCCGGGCCAGGGCCAGCCGGCTGTAGAACTCGCCCGGCCGCTTGGCCGCGGTCTCCTGGAACCTGGCCAGCAGGGCCGGCGCCTCGGCCTTGGCCACGCCGCTCTTCAGGCGCTGGATTTCCAGGATCAGGTCGTCGGCGCCGGCCGGCAGGCGCGTGAAGGCGATCTGCGGCTTGGGCGGCTCGCGCGGGATATCGAGCACCGGCAGCGACTTCATGTAGCCGCGCAGCGCCTTCTCCAGGGCCGCCGAGTCCTGGCCGTAGAGCTTGGTCCAGCTGGCCATCGGATCCTGATGGTCGCGCACCAGCTCCAGATAGTCCTGCAACTTCCCGCGGCGCTCCCGGTCGGTCCAGATGTAGTGGGTCAGGAGCCAGGACTGGGCGTAGAAGGTGAGGGCGTCGTCGCGGTCGAACTGGGTGGCGCGCTTGGACAGGATGTCCGACATCGGCAGCCACTTGTCGTCCAGCAGCGAACGGGCCCGCCCGCGGCTGAAGTCGCCGATCCGCGCCCGCTTCATCTGCAGGTCGATGGTCTTGTAGTACTCGGCCAGCCCCTCGACCATCCAACCCGGATAGGCGTCGGGAAAGTACTGCATCATGAAGTGGTGCGTGTACTCGTGCAGCACCGTGTCGTCGCCGTTGTTGCGGTCGTACTGGTTGCTGTCGTCGCGGATGGCCAGGACGAAGATGTCCTCGATGCTCGTCATGTAGAGGCCCTGCAGGCGCTCGTCGGCGTTCGGGATCACCCGGCGCAGCTCGCGCGAGCTGGACAGCAGATAGAGCGGCAGCTTGCGCGGGGTCTCGGCGTCGGTCTTGCCGTGCAGCCGCCGCAGGATGGCGTCGAAGTCCTCGAGCATCGTCACGTAGCGGCGGACCAAGGCCTCGCTGCGGTCGGAATAGACGATGAAGTGCTCGCTCTCGCCACGGATCCAGCGGCCGGTCGCGTCGGCCTGTACGACGGGCGGCGCGGGCGCCCCCTGCCCCCAGGCCGGGGCCCAGACCCCCAAGGCCGCCGCCATGACCAGACCGACCCCAAAAGCCCGCGACACCACGCTCGCCCCCTTACGCAATTTAACGTTGAGCCTTGCCGTACATCGCCGTGCGGGGCAAGGCCCAGCTTCTGGCGGGCGCCTTCTTCGCGGCCGCCTTGGCTTCCAGCTCTTTGAGGAACGACGGCGCGGCAAATTGCTCCGGCGTCCGACGAACAGGCGTTCGAAAAGACCCTATTCAACTTGGGGAATTGGAGTCATGCTTCCCTTGTCGCCGACGTTCGGCCCCCGAGAGCCGTCGGGGCGACGGAGGAAACGACATGGCCCTGGCCGAAGACCCTCGCGATCACATCCGTCGTCGCCCCCTGGGGCAGAGCGCGCTCTGCCTGGGCACGGTGTTGGCCGGATTGGTGGTGATAGCCCTCGTCCTGAACATCGTGGCCGGCCTGCTGATGTAGCGGGCCGCCGGCGACGTCAGGCCGCCAGCCGACGCCAGACCTGGCGATCGGCCTCGAGATTGGTCAGTTGGCCGGCCTTCTGACGCTGATGCAGCGCGCCCATGACCTCCAGGCCGATCTGGGCGTATCGCACCTGCACCTGCTCGATCAGGCAGCCGCGCGCCGGAGCGACGAACAGCGCCGCGTTGATCTCAGGCGCCTTGGCGATGATCAGGGCCGCCAGGCGCTTGGCTTTCTCCAGCTGCTTGTGGTGCAGCAGCGGCTCCTCGGCATAGAGTTCCTTGCCCAGCTCGGCGACGAAGTTCAGCGACAGGGCCGCGAAACGGTCGCGCGTCATCGGCGGCGACAGTTCGGCGGCGTCCAGGCTGAGCACGACGTCGTTCATCAAAAAGAGCATGGGCGGATGACGGGGGCTGCTTCAGAGACCTGCGACATCCTGCCGCGCTCTACTTTCGGTCTGGTTTAGCGGCAGGGTTAATGCTGTGGATCGTTGCAATAACGCCGTGCGGCCTGTCGCCTCGCCGCGCCTTCAGCCCTCGACCGCCTCGGTCAGGAAATGGCGCCCCTCGCGATCCTCGATCTCGACCACCCAGACGTCGGGATCGATGCGGGCGGCGCGCTCGGCATAGGCGTCGAGATCCGGCTCGAAGTCCGACTTGGTGGGCTGCATCCACACCCGCTCGCCGTCGCCGCGCGTGGCCTCGCTATAGAGCCGCACCGTTCCGGCCCTGCGGTCGACCACCTTGACCAGCACCGCGCCCGCCCGGGCGTCGCCCTTGCGCACGACCATGGCGAAGGCCCCGCCCAGCTCGGCGCGGCGGATCAGCGCGCCCACCCAAAGATCCGTCGAAAGAAGCATCGCTAACCGAACCGCAACCAGGAGCGGCTAAGGTCCGCTCGAACATCCTCTCTCGCAGAATACGAGAAAATGGCCACCCTGAAGACCTCCGCCCCGCGAAAGCGGCGCCTGGCGGCGACGCTCGTCGCCACAGCCGTGTTCGGCGCGGCCCAGACGGCGACGGCCACCCCCTCCGACGTTTTCTACGAACGCAGCCTGATGAGCGCCGCCGGCGCGCGCTGCGGCCTGTTCACCCCCTCCTTATCGGGCGCCCTCGACGCCGGCCGGGCCCAGGCCCGGGGCGCGGCCCTCCGCGCCGGCGCCAGCGTCGAGCAGCTGGACGGCGTGCAGCAGCGCGCCCACGCCAAGGCCGCCACCGTGCCCTGCGGCTCCAAGGACCTGACCACCGCCGCGGGCCGCGTGCGCAAGGCCTTCGAGGGCTACGCCCTGCTGCAGCGGATGAACTATCCGGGCGACCGCGCCAGCTGGCAGGCCGACCGCGCCAGCTCCGCGACCATTCCGTTCTGGCGGCTGTCGCAGACGGCGAGCTTCGGCGGCGACCGGCTGCTGTTCGGCCTGGCCGGCCGCAACACCGAACTGCTGGCCGTGGCGAGCTTCGCCGATGGGGCGCGCCCCTACGCCGCACGGCTGGTCATGCGCGATCCGGCCCGCACCCAAGGCCCCTATCTGAAGGCCCGCAACGGCGGGGGGCTAGCCGACAACGCCGCCCCGCGCGCCGCCAGCCGGGTGTTCGGGGCCGAGACCCGCGACGCGGCCCCCGCCCCCACCCTGCTGCCGACCGGCGCCAAGACCGGCATGGGCTTCCGCTTCCCCCGCGAGGCCGGCGACGCGATCGCCCGCCTCGACCCGCGCGAGGCCATGACGGTGGAGTTCGTCTTCCAGGGCCGCGACGGCCGCGAGACCGTGCGCCGGGCCTATGTCGAGGTCGGCGACTTCGCCGCCGGCCGGGCCTTCCTGCGAGTCAGCTGACAGATTTGGGCGCCGGTCCGTTTGGCGCCTCGGCGGCCCAGGCCCATATTCAATCGATGACACGCATCCGCGTCATCGACCTCGAGACCGCCGGCAATGGACCGCAGGACGTCTGCGAGATCGGCTGGCAGGACGTCGTCCAGGACCCCGGCGGCCTCTGGCGCGTCGACGACGACCGCGGCGCCCTGCTGGTCAATCCCGGGCGCCCGATCTCGCCGGAAACCATGGCCGTTCACCACATCCTCGACGCCGAGGTGGCCGGCGCGCCGTTCTGGAAGGACGCCGCGCCCGGCGTGTTGAAACCGGAAGGCGGCGTCGCGGCGCTGGCGGCGCATCGGGCCTCGTTCGAGCAGCGCTACTGCACGCCGACCCTGGCCGGCGGGGCGGCCTGGATCTGCACGTGGAAATGCGCCCTGCGCCTGTGGCCGCAGCTGACCAGCTTCTCCAACCAGATGCTTCGCTACCAGCGGATGCCGCAGGGCCTGGTCCACGCGCGGGGCCTGCCGGCGCACCGCGCCCTGCCCGACGCCTATGTCACCGCCCACCACCTGCGCGACATGCTTGGCGAGGCCTCGCTGGAGCAGCTGCTGGCCTGGAGCGCCGAGCCGGGCCTGCTGCCCCGCGCGCCCAAGGGCCCCGAGCGCGGCAAGGCCTGGCCCCTGGTCGGCGACGAGGCGCTGCGCCTCCTGGCGCAGGACCGCGATCCCGACGTGCGCTTCAGCGCCGAGACCGAGCTGCGGCGTCGGGGGGATGTGGCGCCGGCGCAGGCGGCGGAACCGGCGCAGCGGACGTTGCTCTAGGGTGGGCCCAGCCGAGGCGAAGAGCCTTTCCCACTTCCCTCCCCCTTGAGGGGGAAGGGAGAGAGAGCAAACCGCCCCCTACTTCCCCGCGTCGGACGGGGCCATGCATTCGACCGGCTTGGCGCTGGCGACGTCTTCGCCGTCCTTGAGCGGGGCGACCATCCCTTCGGTCATGCCCTTGGTCCACCATTGCAGGCCCTCGCCCACATAGCGCGCGCCGCTGGCCGACATGGCCACGGTCAGGGTGCGGGTCTTGTCGCCGTATTCGACGACGGCGGTCTTGTCGTCGGGATAGGTCGCCTTCAGCACGCTGCCGTCGGCGCAGGCATAGACGATCTGCTTGGGCTCGGCGGCGGCGGGCGCTGCGGGCGGCGCCGGGCTCTGGGCCAGGTTGTCAGGCGTCGGCGCGGGCTTGGGCGCCTCGGTCTTCTTCTCGCAGGCGGCCAGGGCCAGGACGGCCAGGCCGGCGACGAACAACGGACGGATCATTGGCGAGCTCCCCGAAAAGCGAAGGTTCGAAGAGCCTATAACGTCGGCTGGCCGACGTCGTTGCCGATCATTCCCCGTCGCGCTGGGTCTTCAGGCGCGCGCTCTCGACCTTCAGCGGCCGGGAGACCGGGCAGACCTCCTGCACGAACTCGGTCAGCGTATTGACCAGGCTGTCGCGCACCAGGCTGTAGTGCACGAACTGGCCGCGCTTGTCGCTGCTGACCAGGCCCGCCGCCTCCAGGATCGACAGGTGCTGCGATACCGCCGGCTTGGAGATCTCGAAACGCGAGGCGATCTCGCCCGCCGTCAGGTCGGCATGGGCCAGATAGGCCAGGATCTTGCGCCGGACCGTCGACGACAGGGCTTCGAACACGCGTTGCATGGGCCGTATTTAAGCTGTTCGCTAACCGCTTGCAAATTAGTGATGAGGTATTTAAGGAATAACTTATCAACAAAGGGACCCGTCATGCGGCGTTTCGAAACTCATCCCGGCCGGATCATCAGCGCCCTGTTCGTTGGCGGCCTGGTAGGCGCGATGCTGACCAGCGCGGCCGTGGCCTTGATCGGCGCCATCCCAATCCTGGCCGAGGGCCCGTTCTCCGCCATCGGCCTGGCCTTGGGTTTCGGACTGATGATCGCACCGTGCAGCCTCCTGATCTGGATGGTGGGGCTTCTCGCCGTCGGCGGACCGTTCTGGGCGGTGTTGCACTTTCTCGAGGTCCGCTCGCCTCTGGCCGGAATCGCCCTCGACGCGACGCTGACCTTCGCCGCCGTGGCCGCTCTGTCGCTGTACGTGACAGGGGTCGATGGGCGTTCCTCGTCCTTGCCCTGGCTCATCGCCGCCGGCATGGCGGCCATCGGCGCCGTGGTGGGCAGGCTCGTGGCGCGCGCCGCCTATGAAGGCGCGCGATGAGGCGCATCCTCACAGTCGCCGCCCTGCTGTTCACTTCGGCCTGCGTCCCCGTCGAGCAGCCCGCCAGGCCTCGAACGGTCGCCGCGATCGAAGTCCAGCTGAAGAGCCGGCAGGACCACGACGACCTCGTGGCCATGCTCCACCGTCATGCGGCCGCCGATGGGCAGGACGGCATACATGTCGATGATGCGACCAGAGCATGGGTCGACTTCCTGCCCCACACCGAAGCCATTGCGCCGGAGGATCGGGGCACGATCTTTGTCGGCGTCTGGCGCGGTTCGAACGACGACATGCAGGAGATCGGTGTCAGCGACCTGTTTCATCCCGGTCGCGCCTGGCTGACTTTCGCCCGCGGCGAACCGGCCGAGCGCTCGACCCGCCTGCGCGAGGGATTGCTGGCCGAAATTCGCGTTCGCTGGCCCGAGGCCAAGACCCTTCCCGTCATGGAGGGCGTGATCCCGCCGCCCGAACGCCTCGAGGTCGGGGACCGCGCCTATCGGATCATCCCGTCCAAGGCCGCCAACTACGGGCGGTGAACACCAAGGGTCACCTTGCCGCCCCGATCGCCTTCCACACGGCAAGCGCCTGGCTCATCTCACGCACGTCGTGGACGCGCACGGCCTCCACGCCACAGGCCGCGCCGTGCAGGTGGACGGCCAGCGAGCCGCCCAGGCGGTCGCGGGCGTCCTGGGCGCGCGGATCGATGGCGGCGATGAAGCGCTTGCGGCTGGCCCCCAGCAGCACGCGGTAACCGAGGGCGTTGAAGCGCGGCAAAGCAGCTAGCAGGGCCAGGTTGTGCTCCAGCGTCTTGCCAAAGCCGATGCCGGGATCGAGCCAGATCTTCTCACGCTCGACCCCGGCGGCCATGGCGGTCAGCGCCCGGGCCAGCAGGAAGGCCTCGACCTCGGCTACGACGTCGTCGTAGTGCGGCTCGTCCTGCATGGTGCCCGGCTCGCCGCGCATATGCATGAGGATGACCTCGCAGCCCAGCTCGGCGGCGACCTCGGGAGCGTCGGGCGCGAAGCGCAGGGCCGCAACGTCGTTCCAGATGTCGGCCCCGGCCGCGACGGCGGCGCGGGCCACGCCCGGCTTCATGGTGTCGATCGAGATGGTGACGTCGCTCTCGGCGCGGATGGCGCGGATCAGCGGGACGACCCGAGCGATCTCGTCGGCCTCGGAGACCGGATCGGAGCCCGGGCGGGTGCTCTCGCCGCCGATGTCGAGAATGGCCGCGCCGTCGTCGATCAGCCGGCGGGCGTGGGACAGGGCGGCGGCGGGATCGAAGAACCGGCCGCCGTCCGAGAAGCTGTCGGGCGTGACGTTGACCACGCCCATGACGCTTGGAACGGCATGGATCATGGGGGCGGGTTTACCCCCGTGATCCCCGGCCGTCACCAGCCGATGAACTTGGTGAAGTCGTCGATCATCGAGGTCCAGACGCCGAAGTCGTCATCCAGGACGTCGGTGGTGCGGCCGGCGTTCAGGTTGACGTCGTACTGGACGTAGGGGTCGCCGTCGTCGTCGATATAGGCCTTCAGGTAGCGGTTATCGCGGTTCCACTCGTTGATCTTGCCGGCCGAGAGCGGCGTCTTCAGATCGAAACCGGCCGAGAACTGGATGGCCTTGCAGCGCGGCTTGGCCGTGCAGTCGTAGAAGTAGATGTCGAAGTTGACCCCATTGGCGGCGCTCTTGACCTGCGGGTCGCCGGTCTTGTCGGTCAGCAGCTCGGCCTTGTAGCCGGCGTCCTGCAGCCACTTGACCACCTCGGGGCCGGTCATGCCGTCGGCATGGATCGGCTTGGGCGCAGCCAGAGCGACGGCTGGCGACAGCATCACGGCGGCGGCCAGGAGGCCCGGAATCGACGTCTTCATCGATCTTCCCTTTCGTTCAACTTCGAAAGGAAGCTCTACCGGCCTTCGCCGAGGAAGGCCAGGACGACGGCGTTGAACCGCTCGGTGCGCTCCAGGTGCAGCAGGTGGCCGGCGTCGAAGGCCTCGACCCGGGCGCTCTTCATCGTCGGCGCCAGGGCTTGGGCGCGAGCCAGGACATGGCCAAAGCGCGGCTTGTCCTGCGGCTTGGCGTAGCCCTTGCCCGGCGCGGTGCCATCACGCTCGCCGGCCAGGATCAGCACCGGGACCGACACCTTGGGCAGGTCCTGCAGATAGGGCTGGTCGCGGATGGCGACGGCGCTGGCGGCGAAGCTGCGGGCGTAGCGCGGCCACTCGCCCGAGCGCTTGAGGCCCTCGCGCAGCTCGACATACGGCGCCATGGCCTCGCGCGGCAGGGTCAGGCCATAGCTGGTCATCAGCTCGTTCAGATAGGCCTCCGGCCCCTTGGCCTCGTCGTCGGCCACGAGCTTCTCCAGCGGCACGGACGGCGTATAGAGGCGGTAGTCCTCCAGCCCGACGGGGCCGTACATCACCAGGCGCCCGGTGCGGTCCGGATGGGCCAGGACCCAGCGCACGCCCACATGGTTGCCCATCGAGTGGGCGACGACCTCGACCCTGTCGATCTTCAGGTGGTCCAGCAGGGCGGCGGTGTCCTGCACCATACGGTCGAAGCGGACGGGAACGTCGTCGAGCTTGGACGACTTGCCGAACTGGATCTGGTCGGGCGCCACGACCCGATAGCCGGCGGCGCTCAGCGCCGTGATCGTCGGCGCCCAGTAGCCGGCGGGGAAATTGCGGCCGTGCAGCAGCAGCACGGTGCGGCCGTTGGCGGGGCCGGTCGGCGGCACGTCCATATAGGCCATGCGCACCGCGTGGCCGCCGTGCTCCAGCGGCAGGAACGCCACGGGATACGGATAGGCGTAGTTCTCCAGCGCGATACCGACGGCGGCGGGCTCGGCCGCCCGAACGGGGTCAGGCGCGACGATCGGAAGCGACAGCGCCAGAACGGCGGCGACGAGAGCGGTCTTCATGAGGCCTCCTAACGCGCAAAACAAAAGCCGGACCCGAGAACGGATCCGGCTTTCGCATTATTCGAGTAGGTGATCGACCTTTAGGCCGTGACGCCCGAGGGCGAGACCGGAACCGAGGCGACCGGGCCGGTCGGCTTCTTTTCTTCCGGCTCGTCGCGCTTGGGGGCGACGCCCTTGGTCACGCCGATGATCTCCTCGCCGCTCAGGGTCTCGAACTCCAGCAGGGCTTTCGCCACCGAGTGCAGGTCTTCCAGCTTCTCGGTCAGGATCCGGCGGGCGTCGTCCTCGCCGCCCTTCACCAGGCGACGGACCTCGGCGTCGATCTTGACCATGGTGTCGGGCGAGACGTTCTGGGTGCGCGCCACGGAGTGACCCAGGAACACCTCTTCCTGGTTGTCGCCGTAGGCCACGGTGCCCAGGTCGTCGGAGAAGCCCCAGCGGGTGACCATGTTGCGGGCCAGGTTGGTGGCCGCGCTGATGTCGCTCGACGCGCCCGAGGTGATCTTCTCCTTGCCGAAGATCAGCTCTTCCGCCACGCGGCCGGCCATCATGATGGCCAGACGCGAGGTCATCATGTCGTAGCTCATCGAGTAGCGGTCGCCTTCCGGCAGTTGCATGACCATGCCGAGCGCGCGGCCGCGCGGCACGATGGTGGCCTTGTGGACCGGGTCGGCGACCGGGACGTTCAGGGCCACCAGGGCGTGGCCGCCCTCGTGATAGGCCGTCAGCTTCTTCTCGTCCTCGCTCATGGCCATAGAGCGGCGCTCGGCGCCCATCATGACCTTGTCCTTGGCGTACTCGAAGTCGTGCATGGTGACCATGCGACGGTTCTTGCGCGCGGCGGTCAGGGCCGCCTCGTTGACGAGGTTGGCCAGGTCCGCGCCCGAGAAGCCGGGGGTGCCGCGAGCCAGGGTCTTGACCTCGACGTCGGCGGCCAGCGGCACGTTCTTCATGTGCACGCGCAGGATCTTCTCGCGGCCCGCGACGTCGGGGTTGGGAACCACGACCTGACGGTCGAAGCGGCCCGGACGCAGCAGGGCGGGGTCCAGAACGTCGGGACGGTTGGTGGCGGCGATCAGGATGATGCCTTCGTTGGCCTCGAAGCCATCCATCTCGACCAGCAGTTGGTTGAGGGTCTGCTCGCGCTCGTCGTTGCCGCCGCCCAGGCCGGCGCCGCGGTGGCGACCGACGGCGTCGATTTCGTCGATGAAGATGATGCAGGGAGCATTCTTCTTGGCCTGCTCGAACATGTCGCGCACGCGGCTGGCGCCGACGCCGACGAACATCTCGACGAAGTCAGAACCCGAGATGGTGAAGAACGGCACGCCCGCCTCGCCCGCCACGGCGCGGGCGATCAGGGTCTTACCGGTGCCGGGAGGGCCGACCAGCAGGGCGCCCTTCGGGATCTTGCCGCCCAGGCGCTGGAACTTGGCCGGGTCCTTCAGGAAGTCGACGACTTCCTGCAGCTCTTCCTTGGCCTCGTCCACGCCGGCGACGTCGTCGAACAGCACGCGGTTCTTGTTCTCGGTCAGCAGGCGGGCCTTGGACTTGCCGAAGCCCATCGCGCCCTTCGTGCCGCCCTGCATCTGGCGCATGAAGAAGATCCACACGCCGATCAGCAGCAGGATCGGCAGCATGTTCAGGAACAGGTTGACCAGGCTGAAGCGGCCGCCGTCCTGGATCTTGATCTCGGCGTTGCGCGCCTCCAGGCGCTTGATCAGGTCTTCGCTGTTGGGCGGGGCGTTGACGGTGTAGGTCGTCTTGCCGTCCGGCGAGGCGATCTTGACCTGCTGCCCGTTGATCTCGGCGGACTTCACCTGCCCGGCGTCGATGTTCTTGAGCAGTTGCGAATAGCTGACCTCGCCGGCGCGCCCGGTCGGACCGCCGCGCTGCAAGACGCTGTAGGCCATGATGAGGACGAAAACGACCCCAAGCCAGATGGCGACATTCCTCAGATTCATACGCGTCGTCTTCCCAAAGATAGCGCTCGTCGACCCAAGATAGGACGGCGGACGGCTTTTCGCCACGCGCGCGATGTCATGTAGCGGGTTCTTGATCGATCAGGCCGGTCGCGGCCTCGAACCTTTCCCGGATCAGCACGCGCGCGCCGATTGTCCCGGCCCCTGCAAGGATCGGGCTAGAAACCCCTCCGGCGGCGTCGACGACGGCCGGAAGCACCGGCCGGACGGCGGCGGGAAACCCTTTCAGGGCCTGGCTTTCGTCCGCCGGCAGACGGCTCGCCAGACCGCCGAGCGGGCGGATGGCGGTCGGTCCGGCATGCGTCGTGATTTCGTACCGGCCGTCCCAGACGCCGGTCTCGCCGGCGGCCAGGACCAGCGGCGAAAGGCCGCTGCGGCCGCCCTCCCCCGCCTCGCGTACGAACAGCGCGCCGGCCTCGTCGGCCACGATCCGGGCCCCGGCCAGGGTGGCGACGAAGGTTTCCCCCGACCGGAGCCGCGCGACCAGGCGCTCCAGGCGCTCGCCGCGCGGCGGCGTGGCGGTGCCGGCCGCGCACAGGCAGGCGGCGGCGACCTGGGCGGCGGAGGCCTCGCGCGGCAGGCGCAGGGCGTGCTCGCCCTCGATCGTCGCGGGTGGGGTCGGATCCGGTGGAAGCGGCGGGATGATCGGGTCCTCCCCGGCCAAGGCGGCGCGCGCGCGGGCGCGGGCGAAGCGCGCATCGGCGTTGGCCGGATCCTCCAGCCAGGTCTCGCCCCGTTCGGAAAGCCAGTCGCGCAGGGCCCGGCGCCGAGCCTCCAGCAGCGGTCGCAGGACGAAGACGCCGCGCCCTTCCGGCCAGGCCGGCGACGGGGCCCATTCCCGGGGATCGGAGGTGGTCGAGCCCTCGGCCCGCATCCGCGCGGCCTCCAGGCGATCGTCGGCGGTGTGGCCCAGCAGCAGAACATGGGCGCCGGCCTCTCGGGCCGCATTGGCCAGCAGGGCGTGGCGGGCGGCGCGGGCGGCGGCCTGCACGCCCGCCTGCGGCTTGTCGCCGATCCAGTGCAGCGAGCGGGCTTCAGCGCCGAGCGCCCGGGCCTTGGCCAGGGCGTCGGCGGTCCAGCCGGCGCTGGCGGGGTTGAGGCCGTGGTCGACGCTCAGGGCCAGGACCGGCCGCCCGCGAGACGCGGCCCAGTCCAGGGTCAGGCGCAGCAGGGCCAGGCTGTCGCCGCCGCCGGAAAAGCCGACGGCCAGGGGCGTGGTCGCCCCTGGCCGCAGTCGCCGTTTCAGGACGGCGCGAAAGCCTTCGGTCAGGCCGCGCACTTGGCCTGGGTGCGCGTGCTCTTGGCCTTGCTGACCACGTCGGCCGGCGCCTTCGGGTAACGCTTGGCCAGTTCGTCCAGCGTGCGGCAGGCGTCGGCGGGCTTTTTCAGCGCCACCAGCGACCGCGACAGCTTCAGCACCGCGTTGGGCGCCCAGCTGGTCTGCGGCCAGCCGCGCACCGCGCCCAGATAGGAGCCGGCGGCGTCGCCATAGGCCTCGCGGACGAACTGGGTCTCGCCCAGCCAGTAGCGGGCCTCGGGCGCCTTGGCGTCGTCGGGATAGGCGTCGACGAAACCGCCGAAGGCGTTCTCGGCGCCGGCGTAGTCGCCGTCCAGCAGCAGTTGGCGGGCCTGCTTGAAGGCCGTGGCCGGATCGGCGGCGGCGGCGGCGGCCGGCGGCGCGGCGACCTGCGCGGCGGCGGCGTTGGCGGCCGCCGTCTCCAGCGTCGTGATCTTGCCCTCGAGGGCGGCCAGGCGCTGCTCCAGCTGGTCGGCGCGGGCCTTCTGGGCTTCACCGCCGCGACGGGCCTGGTCGATGTCGTGGGTCAGGACCTCGTTCTGGCCGTTCATCTTCTGGATGGTCTGCTCCAGGTCGGAGATCCGCTCGTTGAGGGCGGCGATCTGGGCGTCGGTCTCGGCGGTCTGGACGACGACGGGCTTGCCCGTGTCGCGCCCCTGGAAGACGATCGCCCGCAACTCGCGCACGACCTTCTCCATCTTCTCGATGCGCTTGGCCGAACGGTCGTCCAGCGGATCGGGCATCGGCGTCTGGGCCAGGGCCGGCGCGACGGCGGCGAGGGCCAAGGCGACCGGCAGAACGGAGGCGAGGAGCGCGGTTTTCAGCTTCATGTCGACGATTATGCCCCGGTTGCGGACAAAAGTGCGGCCAGAAACGCGGCCAGAAAAAAGGCCCCCCTCCGCTAGGAGGAGGGCCTTCGTTCAGATCAGGCGGTCAAGCCTTAGCGCGCGCCCTCGGTGATGGCGGTGCGGGCGTTACGGTTCTTGGCCCACGCGTCTTCGGTGGTGCCCGGATCCAGCGGACGCTCCTTGCCGAACGAGATCGTCTCGATGCGCGAGGCGGCGACGCCTTGACCGATCAGGAACTCACGGACGGCGTTGGCGCGGCGGGCGCCCAGGGCCAGGTTGTATTCGCGGGTGCCGCGTTCGTCGGCGTTGCCTTCGATGCGGACGCGGACGGCCGAGTAGCGGGCCAGCCACTGGGCCTGGCCGGCCAGCACCGGCTGGGCGTCGGCGCGGACCGAATACTCGTCGGTGTCGAAATAGACGCGGTCGCCGACGTTGACGACGAAGTCCTGCACCGTGCCCGGCAGCGGGCCGGTCGGCTGGGCGTCCGGAGTCGGCGGCGGGGTGTAGGGGCGGGTCGGTTCGGCCGGTTGCTGCGGAGCCGGCGGGGTTTCGACCGGGCCAGCGGGCTTCGGGCGCGTACAGGCGGCCACCGAAGCGACGGCCAGACCGATCAGCGCCAGTCGGGCGGCGCTCTTGATGTCGAAGCTCATCCAGTATCTCCTCAAGTCTAGGTACGGCCTGGGTTCAAAACTCTTACCGGCGCTGCTCTTGCTCCGCCCCGCAAAAACGTTCCCTGGACCTCACAATGGCGTCAGTTGGACGCTGCTCCACCTCGTTTCACCTGTCGGGTGAACGACGGATGAACAGCCACGCTCCAACGCGCCGAGCCTGTGGAAAGTTGCGAAACCTTCTTGTTCCGCAGCTTCCCACGCCCGGAAATCAGTCCAGCAGCGGCGACCAGGCTGGATCGGACGCCGCGCCCGGATAGGCGGCGGGGCGCAGGATTCGACCAGTGATGTCGACGGTCCAGAGACGCGGATTGCCCGCCGAGCTCTCGCGGAAGAACATCAGCACCCGCCCGTTGGGGGCCCAGGTCGGGCCCTCGTCGAGATAGCTGGTGGTCAGCAGGCGTTCGTCGCCGCCGTCGGTGCGCATGACGCCGATGTGGAACTGGCCGCCGGTCTGCTTGGTGAAGGCGATGTAGTCGCCGCGCGGGCTCCACACCGGGGTGGTGTAGCGGCCGCCGCCATACGAGATGCGGCGCACGCCCGAGCCGTCGGCGTTCATGACGTAGAGCTGGGCCTGGCCGCCGCGGTCGGAGTTGAAGACGATCTTGCTGCCGTCCGGCGAGAACGACGGCGAGGTGTCGATGGCCGGGTCGGTGGTGATGCGGGTCGACTGGCGGGTGCGCAGGTCGAGCACGTAGATGTCGCTGTTGCCGCCCTTTTCGACCGAGAAGGCCACCTTCTTGCCGTCGGGCGAGAAGCGCGGGGCGAACACCATGCCGGGGAAGCGGCCGACCGTTTCCTGGCGATTGGTCTGCAGGTTCAGCAGATAGATGCTCGACCCCGTCGGCCGCAGGGCCATGTAGGTCAGCTCCTGGCTGGTGGCCGAGAAGCGCGGCGTCATCACGATCGACGAGCCGTCGGTGATGAACTGCGGGTTGGCGCCGTCCTGGTCCATGATGCCAAGGCGCTTGACGCGATTGAGCTTGGGGCCGCTCTCGGCGACGAAGGCCACGCGGGTGTCGAAATAGCCCTTCTCGCCGGTCAGGCGCTCATAGACCGCGTCGCTGATCTTGTGGGCCACCCGGCGCCAGTTCTCGGCCGTCGAGGTGAACTGCAGGCCCAGCAGCTGCTGCTGGCTGAAGGTGTCCCACAGGCGGAAGTCGACGCGCAGCGAGCCGTCGGCGCCGACCGTCACCTGGCCGTTGATCAGCGCCTGGGCGCCGGTGCCCTGCCAGTCGGGGAAGCGCGGCTGGATGTTCACGTCGGTCAGCTTGTCGGGCACGCCGGCCACGTTCAGCGGCTGGAACAGGCCCGAGCGCTCGAGATTGCCGCTGATGACCTGGGCGATGTCGGCGCCGCGCTGGGCGCCGGCGAAGGCCGGGATCGCCACGGGCATCGGCTTGACCGCGCCCTTGTCGATGTCGATCTCGATCTGGGCCGCGGCCACGCCCGGCAGGGCCGCCGCGAACGCGCCGCCCGCCAGGGCGAGGGTCACGGCGAGGAGCGGCGTGGCGAGGGTCCGCTTGGCGCGGGCGCTCTTGGCGATCATCGTCGGGCTTCCTTCCATTCTTCTCTTTGCGGCGTCCCTGGAACGCCTAACGCGCGGCGCAGGCGTCGCGCGCCTTGAAGTTCAGATTGAGCTGAGTGTTGTAGTAGTCGGGCGGCAGGCCTTCGAACGGCGCCGACTGGAAGACGGCGCGGATCGCGCGCTCGGCCTCGGTCTTGACGATCGCGTCGCTCGAGTTCTCGGCCCCGCCAGCGGTGACCTGGCCGGAGACGCGGCCGTTGCTCGCCAGCTTGAAGCTGAGCTTGATCTGCATCGAACCGCCGCCCACGACCTCGCAGTTGGGGTTCCAGCGCCGCTGGATCTCGTCCTTCATGCCGCTGATCGCCGCCGCTTGCATGGCCGTCATCTGGCCCGCGCCAGGACGGGCCTGGGTGGCGGTCTCGGGACGGTTCGTCTGACCCTTGGGCGCCGACGAAGCGGGCTTGCCGGCCGGCTTGGCGGTCTTCGACAGCGTCTTTTCCAGCGACGAGAAGAAGTCGGGCTCGGGCTTGGCCGGGGTCGGCTTCGGGGTCGGCTTGGGCTGC
>Ga0247823_10001341_pt1 | contig 20524 bp, 13 predicted proteins | sample 13C_PalmiticAcid_2_FD_192426 | JGI IMG/M metagenome (GOLD analysis project Ga0247823, IMG submission 192426) | Soil microbial communities from agricultural site in Penn Yan, New York, United States - 13C_PalmiticAcid_Day30 | ecosystem: Environmental > Terrestrial > Soil > Agricultural land... | reverse complement strand
CGTCAAACACCACACCACGCAACCTTTGTCCAACCGACCACCGTATGACCTGGCGAAACAAGAGCCTTCCCGCCTATCAACGCCAACCTGCAACGCCGCGACGGGCTGACGGGTCAAGACCGGGTGGGTGGATTTTGTCACGGCAATTCGCACGGGGTGCTGGCGTCACCTCTCTACTTGTTGGCAAACCTGGCCAGATGGAAGCATGAGGAGCGGCGGTCCGCCGGGGCTGTTTCAACCCTCGGCCCTGTGGAACCGATCTCAGGCAGCCCAGGCACTGCCGAAAATGCTACATCACCGCCCCAGCCCGATCTGTTAGTCATGGAGGAACACGGCCGAGAAGGCTCCCTGGCCAAGATCTCTTCTCTCGTAACCTCGTAGGAATCTCACTTGCCGCCGTGTTTCTTTGACTGCATAAGCAAAGTCTTTAACTGCAAAGGTAAGGCATCTCAGCCCAAATAAGGGGACCTTTCGTCTGCGTTTTCTTCTGAGACACTTCCCGTAGGCAATGCGGTAGATTCGGCCGTTCCGTGAGAGGCCACCCTACGCAACACGTCCCTTCTGGACGGCCTCAGTCGAATGCTTCATGCCAACGCCATCCTGCTCTATAGCCAGCGGAAAGCAGTTGTATGGAGGTAGCGGTGAGAGAGAGATCAGACCGGCTTCAAGTTCTGGAACGACTATAAGGTTCGTGTCTGAACCAAAAAGCATGTTCCTCGAGGCGTCAAGATCACACACTCTCTCGCCCGCTCTCTCCTCGCTGGCGTAGTTCCTCTACAGTGGCCCAAGTGTTAGACGCCCACCTTGGGCAGAAGAATGAGTAACTTGGCTCCTTGACACCCTTGATGTGAGCCCTTTACGCATGGCTGCTGAAGGCTCGAGTGCAGCCGTGGCGATGGGGGTGAATAAGAAGAGAATTATGTGAGAGCAACTGAATAGGGGGGGCGCTAGGGAACTCTAACAAGGAGCAACAAGAAAACACAACGCCAGACCAAAAAGCAAGCGCCGAATCCACGACGGGAATTGAGCCCGACGTGGGGGTCGAACCCACAACCTTGAGATGGAGAGAGGAGGAGGAGGTTCCTTAAGAGTCTCACGCTCTACCGATTGAGCTAGCCGGGCGGAGGCCTAGCCGGTGCAGGCGAATGCCTGTGGTGTTGGGATCGAGCGTGGGAAATGGGGTCTATCTGATGGGGACTCGTAGGTTGGACGTCTGAAAATTTTCCAACAGGCAAGGGGTGGCATGTGTTGAGAAGAGGGAGGGTCCGCTCCGCTGGAGCCATGTCAAGGATACTAGCAGATAGCTCCTTACATCTGGGCGTCAGGGGTAACAATGTGGACAAAAGAAGGAAGGAAACCTGGGAATTATCTCAAGCGGAAAAGGATGCGAAGAAACAATCCACCCTCATTTCTTGGGGAGTAGATGGCAAAGAGGCGATTACTTCGAAGTGGAAAAAGGACTCGCCAGACACAGGACCAGCAAAAGTGAAGCTGAATGCCCAATAACAGGATTGAACTGTTGACCTTCGCATGACTCAAGATAACTCGTTGTTATATTAGTACGACGCTCTAACCAGCTGAGCTAATCGGGCTGGACTTGGTTGGAGGTCAGGGGCAGAGATGCGCCTCGAGTAGACGTCCTCAAGCGATCCACATTTCCCGGCAGTCTGTCCTCGGGATGTTTTGTGACGGGAGATATTTGCCGGGGAGTTCTGAGGTAATGGTTTCTTCCCAGCGTGACTTGGAGCTTTCTCTGTTGGTTGTTGTGTTCATTTTCTTGGGGCAGATCATCACCGATCAATGTGGCGTGGAAAGTAGGACTTGGATGCGGTGTCAAGAAACATTAGGGGAAAACAAAAGGGCAAACGTGATGGAGAGCATCCGGGTCACACACTCCAACAGAGCTTTGGGATCTCTAACACATGTCTTGCTGGCAATTGAATGCTGCTCCTCAGCAAGCGGATCACGCAGTTCAGGAGAAGAAGGGAGTGAGGCAAGCACGGGGAGCGCAGGCAACGGGGCTTGGCTTAGGGTGATATATGTTTCAATACTTTTATCCCTATCAATACTGTGAGACCAGACACTTGCTGCCGACGTTTCGGCGCTCAGGTCCCGGGTATACGCCATGAAATGCAACCCCCTCGCCCCGTCACCATGTACATGCAAACCCCAGCCTCCCCTCGGAAGCCGGAGCCGGCCCAATCCCGTATACAACAAAAGAAAGGCCACGCTTGCCGGAGTAGGCGGACTTTGTGTTCCGGCTCTCCGGTGCTCCGCGCCCTGCGTGCCTGTCGTCCATTTTGAGCGTCATCACAACGCTGCTACTGTCGTACACATCGCGGGCCCAAGTAACTGCAGAAACCCTGGTATGGTAGATGCTGGCGCCCGTCCGGAAATTGCGGAGACCCTGAATCCTGAGGGAGATTCCGCTGTGAAGATACCCAATCCGTTGCTGGGCTTGTTGAAGAAAACAGATGTTGTGTTAAACAAGGCATGCCTCGAGCTCACGCGTGCAAGACAGCGCAGCCAGTCTCGATGGCCTCAATCTCAGCAGCAGTGAGAGGCTGGCGGTGGAAGCGGGAGGGCAGGTCATTGCGGTCGAAGAAGACTCCCTTGGGGGGAGCGACCGGGCCGAGCTGGGAGCCGGCGTTGCCGCCAATACCCGAGTCGGCCTTGATGGTCTTGCGCAGAGGGCCAAACTGCTGGGCGTGGTCGCGGTAGGCGCTGAATGTGGAGTGGGAAGAGCCGCTGGTAAAGGATGACGGGAGCGAGTTGGTCGGCGAGGCGGGATGGGGCTGGGGAGAGTGGTCGACGGAGGCTGTCAGGGTGTTCGCGTCAGCGTGTGCCCAGCTTACCAAAGGACTCTGAGAGGCTGCACATACCAGGAATTGCGCGCTTGCCGAGGAATCGGATGGAAGGGGTGCGCTCGGCGTGCGCAGCAGCCTGGCGAAGAACCTTGGTGGTGAACATGGTCGCGGTGTGGGCGTGTTGAGTGTGGTTGGTTGTGGGAGCTGTCGGTTGCGAGGGAACGTCGGAATCGTCGCGCGGCAGTTTCGGCACAGACGGCAGGTTTGGGTTTGGGGCTCAGTAAATTTTTCTCCTCGCGACGATGGCTGTCCTAGCGTTGGTCTTGGGGCGTGGTAAGCAGGCTGGTGGCGATTGACAAGAGCGAGGTACAGGACAGGTCGAGGGAGGAGAATTGGGCACTGGCGAGCAGGTTGCTGGGTTCAAAAAGAGAAGCCAGGACGCTGGACGAGGGCTTGGGGGGCGGTTTCGTTTTCACAAGCTCCCGATTTTGCTGGAGAGGGTAAACCACCACGCGCCATTCAGGCAGCCCAGCCAATCAGGCGACGCGGGCCCCGCTTGGCCTTGGGTTCCTTGGCCCGACAGCCGGAGCGCTCGCATGCGAAACCACGCCATTGCTCGACGCCATCCCACACTGGCGCCTTCCTTCCCCCACCCGACAACCGTCCCGTTTCTTCCCGCTGCCACACTGACGATGCACATCACGAATAGCGACTCGATCGCTCGGTCGATTGTGGCCGCAATCGAGCAATGGGCAAGGATCGAGGTCGCGAATCTGCCCTCAGGGATTCACGAAGATGGGATTCAGGCATTCGATGCGATTTCACCCTCAGACTCGACTCCCGAGCTGGGCGATGGATGCAGGGGGTCCTGGTAGAGGACCCACCCTTATCTCTGGTATCCCCCGCCATGTCATCGCGTTGACTACCAAGGTGACATCTCACCTTCCCCGCGCTGCCACTTTGGTGCAATGTCCGGCCGGCATGAGGTGATTCTGACGAGCCCGGATGGACAAGTTGGGCATCGACTGGGCTTGTGCAACCACGGCGGTTCCCCACACCAGCATGCTAGCTCCCGCTGCCGGACCAGCCCTGTGCAAGGCGAAACATGTTTCCGACCAGGGCAAACCAGAGCGCACCAGGGCGCGACAGGGGCAACCTCGGCCCGGCAGACGAACTGGTGATGATGCAGGCCGAGGACAACGTGGATGTTTACACTAGCCGGTTCGCTCCGTGCCGTCAGCTGCAAAATGGCCCGCTCCGCTGCCTTGTCAAGTTATCCGCCATCCATGGCCATCTGGTCCCTTCCGAACGGACCCTCTGGAGCGAACGAGGGCCGCTGCGTTACCTGTCCCGACAACGAAAACGAAGTCCTGACAACCTTCGGAGCCAGTGCTCTGCTACCAGCAAAGACTCCGACAAGCATCGACGTACGGGGTCGGGGAGGACGGCATGGCGTGACAGTGTGAGGCCTTGACACGAGAAAGGAGCCAAGATACGTCGCGGTGCCGCCGAGGCCGGATGCTCTGCTTTCGCTCGCTGGTGTGCATCCATCCCATTGCGGCGACATGTGACTGGGGAATTGCGCACACAGGCCGATTTGCACACGAGGGCAGGAAACGTTGGATATCAGCTTCCTGCTCAGAGACGAGGTGCATGCCTGTGCACTAATCACCATAAACTACTTGGCTTCCGGCTTCACAAGATCCCTCCACCAGCCAAGGAGCAGCCTCGGAGTGAGCTGCAGGTATCCAATTGGGACCAATATCTGGTGCATTGAGTCAACGGTTGGTGTGTTGTGATGTCGAGCTCAAGCAGTCCCTCTGTCGTTCATGAAGTATTGTCATTCCGTCCACCAAAGAGGAGAGCCGAGGCACGGATATGCAGCTCGAGTTGCACTTACACAGCACCTTACCATAAAACTCGGTCGCCCCAAATGGCACAGTATTGACTCTGACAGCAGGACGAGGTTCATCCATAAAATACGAACCTCGCCATTGGAGGGAGGCAGGCAATATGCGCCGTGGAGCATATCCTATATCATTGTGCCCTGTCATTGATCGCTTCCACATATCGTCAATGGAAGCAACCGCCAACTTCCAATTGGTTTAACTACCGAAATAAAAAAAAGTCTCAATAAGTTAGGTTGTTGCAAGTTGCATGTCGTCGATTTGGCACAACAAAGCTGTTGGGGGTTCTGGCAGGTGGCCAACCGGCTGTGGGCCGCAGAATCGGGCCGTTTCAGCTGCTACCATAAATTTGGGTTCGTCATTGCGCCCATGACGAGATCGCGGATGTCAAGCTCTCCCCAGTCCATGCATGCGCCAGAATCAGAGCAACCGACACGCAGAAACACGTGCGCATAATGCACACTGACCTTCTCGACACAGTTCTAGTCAGTGGCAAGGAAGCGACATCGCAGGGAAACGACAAGGGCGAGCCGGCAGCAGCGGCGCAAACAAACATGAAGGGATTCGGATCCGACGCCGCCCAGGGAGGGGAGGAAAAGTGCCCAGTCGACCACAAGACTCGCCAATTGTGGCTCGAGCAGGCACAGCAGGCACGCGCTGCACAGGAAACAGCAGCAGCAACACCACAGCACCCGCAACCAACAAGCATACCCCAACAACAACAGCAGCAGCAGCAGTCTACGTCGTCCTGGTCGTCATGGCTCCGACTCCCCTCCTTCTCCCAGCGACCGCAAACTCAAGAAGCCGACCCCCCGGCCACAAACACACCACCGCGCACCAGGCCGCAGCTCGACGAGTCGCGCGTCATCTCCACCATCCCCCGCTCCTCCGACCCGGGCCCCGCCGCATGCCCCGACAACAACGAGCAAGAGACGGGCGCCTCCAAGACGGGCCACTGGGTCTACCCCTCGGAGAAGCAGTTCTTCGACGCCATGAAGCGCAAGGGCCACGAGGCCGCCGCGGCGGACATGAAGACGGTGGTGCCCATCCACAACGCCGTCAACGAGCGGGCCTGGGCCGAGATCCTCAAGTGGGAGGCGCCCTACGTCGAGCCCGTCGTCCAGGGCGGCTGCGGCGGGCCGCGGCTGCACAGCTTCGCGGGGCTGGGCAGCGCCACCATGAGCCCCAAGGCCCGCATCAACACGCTGCTGGGGTACACGGCGCCGTTTGACCGGCACGACTGGGTCGTGGACCGGTGCGGGACCCGCGTCGACTATGTCATTGACTTTTATGCTGGCCGGAATAACGATGCCGCGGGCAAGGGCAAGCTCAACTTCTATCTGGACGTGAGACCGAAGCTGAACACGTGGGAGGGCGTCAAGATGCGGGCATTGCGAGCAGTGGGGTTCTCATGATGGGACTTGTAGTGTAGGAGTGCTGCGACGCATGTACTGATAAGTGTTTTTATGTCTGTAACATACCGCTCAAATGGAGGAGTCGGAAGATGGAGATGGTCGGCGTTGGGTTAGATGGGGGAATCAAATACTGATTGGATCTGGCAACAAGCGAGCAACCCAGCGTCCTGTACCGGCTTTCGTGTTGGAAATAAGTCGCAGATTCCTTGTAGTCTGCTTGGTATCTCGAGAAAAATAAAGTGTGCGCTCATGTACATCCGCACCGCGTAGCAGCAGCCTCGCGACCTTACCGCAAGAAATGTTATACAAACAAGCCCCCTCACCCCATCGCCAGCTGCTCTACTCACAACCCTGCCCGTCTAGTCGTGCTTCGCCTCTGGATGCCCAACATGGCGTGCTGGGTCCTTTTCGGATAAATGAACCCCTAGACAAAAGCATCAGTAACGAACCCACCAGAGGGAGTAACGCAGAGGAGGACAGAGACTCACCTTTCCTCCCATCAGCCACCCGGACCCTCACAGGCAGTCTCGTCTCCAACGCATTCGCCGCGAGGTCCCAGCCCCCGGCCGTCAGCGCCGCGAATATTGTCTCCTTCTGCTCCTCCGACACATAACCCAGCGGCATCTCGTTCTCGTAGTGGCTCTGCAGCCCGTCCTTGAGCGCCGAGTCAAAGTGGTAGGCGTGGTTGACCGCGTCAAACCAGGCCGACAGGGGGCTCGTTATCCCCTCCTTGAGCGCGATCCTCATGTAGAAGTACCCCCCGCGGTGCCATATCCCCATGAAATACGCGCTCGTCTCAAAGTCGTAGCGGTGGTACCCCCTCGGGTTCCACCCCTTGAGCTCGCCGTACGTCCCGAAGTCGCAGAACCCGGTGTAGTCCCCGCTCTTGCTCGTCAGGTTCCCCCGCCCGTTGCGCAGGATGCTCTCCCGCTGCGACACCTGCTCCGGCGAGAGGACGGTCCCGTGGTCCAACCACTCGCGAAACACGATGGTCGCGCGCTGGCGGTTGAGCGAGCGCATGCGCACGGCGCGCACGGCGCGGTAGTTCATGGCCAGGTGCACCCCCGCAAGGAACACCATGAGCATCCACACGACCTGCTTGTCCTCGACCATGCGCACGACCAGCGACCCGACGAGCATGCCCAGCAGGCTCACGACCGTCTCCTGCGACGCCTCCTTGGCGTTGAGCTCGGCGAGGTTCCCCGTCAGCGCGAAGTGCGCCGACAGGCTCGCCTTGCTGGCGTTGGCCGCCACGCCGCACAGCGAGCGGAGCACGCCGGCCGAGACGATGACGCCCAGCTTGGGGAGGTAGGGCAGGGCCGGGGTGAGCAGGTCGAGGAACTGGGCGCTGTCGTTGAAGATGTCGGCGAGGAAGCGGTAGAACTTGCACTCGGGCTCGATGGCCTGGCCCATGCGGTGGGCGAAGAGGATGGTCGCGATCCGCGAGATGGTGTCGCCCGTGATCTTGAGGATCAGCGCCCCCGTCGGGGACGAGGACGAGTCCCCCACGCCGAGGCCCTCGAGCACGGCGCGGTTGGCGAGCAGCGAGGTAATGGAGGAGGCAAAGGCTTGGAGGGAGTCGTAGGTCTGGTAGGCGAGGTAGTCATCGGTCACGGTGTGCGGGTAGCCGGCGGGGAGGAAGGCGTAGAGGACTGCTTTGGCGAGCGGCACTTCGGTTTTCTCCTGAGGACAGGTGGGTGGTCAGTGGGAGGACTGTGGGCCGCTGGGACGAAGGAGAAGCACAAGACGGAAACATCGACACTGACTGCTTTGAGCCTCTCCTTCTCGCCGCCGTCGGTGTATGTGCACAGCACCTCGCCCGCCGGGTCGATGTCGTAGAAGTTCCGACTCATGGCGGCGCTGGCAGTCGCATGCTCTTCTCGAGTCGCTCGATGGAATCACTCGGACGATGCAGCTATAAAAGTAGCGAAGAAGTCAATGGCGTCGACTGTGGCATGCCAAATACGATGTTGAGGATACGGGGCTTATGTTTTTTTATCTGATTGAGGACCTGGAAATGCCCCGAGCGATGTCCGGGAGACGGGAGCAAAGCAGGGGCCGACTTGGCGCGTCCCAGTCGCGTGCCTCCAGCCCCTGTATTCCCTCCAACATGCCCCTGAGGCTCGGGTCGCTTCAGCGGCTCTGACGTAACCTCGGGAGGGGTTCCAGCCCGATCCCTGCAGTCGGCAACGTGAATCTGGGGAACCAAGAAGCAATGATAGGACAATAGAAAATGCACGATTCAGCGTGAAAATAATTAGGGTTCGACTCTGGCTGCCTTTTACGAGATTGACAACATATTCATGTCCATAGATCCATGTATAGTTTGAACCGTGCCGAGCAGGTCCTCGTCAAACCCCTGATCACCAGCGGAGCAACATCATCTCCTCACCGGACTCCCGTCCTCGGCCACCAGATACTCGTCGGTCTTGATAGGACCCTCTCCAACACCAGTCATGATCACCCGGCCCACACCGCTCTTCAGAATGCCGGCAACGCCCTCGTCCAGCGAGATGCTGGGCTTCAGCCCCTTGATCACCGCGCTCTTCCACCCGTCGACCTCGCCTCCGAGCACGTGGTAGAGCGTTCCCACGACGGCCTCGGTGTCCTGCTCCAAATAGTAGATGACGGCGTTCGGGCCGGCATCAAACGTGTACGCAGCCACGGTCCGCCCCGCCGCCGCATTGATCTGCTCGACCGCCCGGATCGCCGCCCGCGAGACGTCGTTCATGTAGAAGATGGGGGGGTAGGTGTCGGCACAGGTGGCGTGGAACGAGTTGGAGTCGCGCATGGTGACCTCGGCGAACGAGGCAAAGTCGCGCTCCTGGATGGCCTTCTCCATGGTGGCCATGTTCTGGGGCACCACCTTGGCGATGCGCTCCTGGAACAACCCCGACGTGGCCACCGTCTGCTGCATGCCCGAGGTCGAGCTGACGCCCTTCTTGGCGGCCGACACGACGAGAACCAGCGCGCGCATCTCGGGCCAGTGCGACGCCTCGGCGACCTGGTCGGCCATCGAGTCGCTGCCATCGGCGGCGTCACCCATGCGCCACGCCACGTAGCCGCCAAAGAGGCTGCGGCACGCCGACCCGGAGCCCTGCCGCGCGATCAGGCTCAGCTCGGACGGGGACGCGGGCAGCTCGTAGAGGTTGGCGATGGCGCGCACCAGGGCGGCAAAGCCCGCTGCCGACGAGGCCAGGCCGGCGGCGGTCGGGAAGTTGTTCTCGGAGACGAGGCGGAGCGGCATGGTCGAGAGCTTGGGGAGGCTTGAGTCGGCGGCCTCGAGGGCGGCGCGGCGGGCGCGCAGCTCCCGGAAGCAGGCTTGTGTGCGGGCGCCCGCGACATCGGACTGTTCGCCGTTGAGCAGGAGGGAGTCGCCCTCGGAAGCAGGGTACGAGGCCGAGCACGAGGCGGTGGTGAGGGTGCGGAGGTCGGACTGGGAGAGCGTCACCGAGAGCGAGCTGTTGGTTGGGAGGTTGAGCTTGGGATCGCGTTTGCCCCAGTACCTGCAGTCGGGCAGCGGTCAGTTGCATGTCCACATCAGAGGCGTTTTGGATTCAGGCGTCTCGCACTTGACAACGGCAATGTTGACCGGCGCCGTCGTGCTGGCGCGATACACTTTGTCGGCCATTGCTTCTGGGTGGGGTTTGGAGTGGCCTGGGGATTCGGTTCGTGGGCGAGCTGGGAGGTGTCGGGTTCGAGAGATCACAAACAGAGCGGTCAACAACCCAAGATGGTTCCTCCTTTCATCTCTCCATTTTGGCGGGGTAGACTTGGAGAGATTGCCGCCAAGGATCAGCTCTCGAACGAGCTAGCGCGGGGCTGATCTGCAGGGTTCATCATTCCCGCTGGTTGCTTGTTTGGGTCCCCGCTTAGTCAACGGGGTCTTTGCCCCATGAGATATACCCTAACCCTGGTTTCTTTCCATCCCCTATCTCTCTCCTCCTTGCTGTGCACTGTTTCATCGTCAGTGGTTGCTTACCCCCTATGTCTGTGGCTTCGGTTTATTCTTTTCTTTGCCTTTCTACCACATGAATTTCTGGTGCAACTACCTGATGTGGTCACATCAATCTGTCTCGTGCTCTCGTGTCGAAGGGTCACGATACCGATAACCCCTGATTCGAGACCAGTGAAACCCAGACGAGTGAGCAGATTGGGATCTCATTGTTTTACATAGTATCACCTTCCTCCCCTTTGGGTTCCTTTGGGTTTGACTTTTGAGAAGCCTTTAACTCTTCAAGCCGCAGTGCCTTTCAGATTCATGCCTGTGCCCAAATTCATCCCTTTCCAACAACTTCGTCAGATATCAGGGAGGAAAGGAATGAATTAGGACGAGCAATCATTATCAGAACGTCAGCCACAAGCCTTAGCGTTCTCACGGAATTGAGCCATGCCTTGCTTGGCTTTGAGCCTCACAGTCATGATAACTACTCTGCTAGGCAGACAACCTTCATGGATCTTTAGTCCCGGAATTCTTTCTTTCCTTCATGATGGTGTCAAGATCTGGACGAGCAATCTTCGTACTCCTGCCTCTGCGCCCATCTCGCGAGATACGACAGTCACCTTCCATCAAGGGCGTGTGGCTCAGTTGGTAGAGCGTTCGCTTAGCATACTAAGGTGTATGCGAAAGGTCCTGGGTTCGATTCCCAGCTCGTCCAAAGCCCGTGGAAACACGAGTTCAGAAACTCTTTTTCTCGTTGTGGAGAAGAAGTTGAGTTTTTGATCAGGGGTCCGTGTTCCGCTCCGAGATCCACTCAGGGCCTGGAGCACCCACTCCGTTGTAACAGTTGTAACAGGCTGTTTGACGGTGTAAGTGGTACGCGATTAAGGGAAAAGAGAAGGGGAGGACGAGGTCGAACGATATCTTGGGACCTTGTCAACCTGATTCAAGCGTCGACAACTGGGCTAGGAATGATGGGTCACTAACGGCCTCGACCTCCCTGACCCAAAGCTCCCCGTTGTTGATATGGTTCAACGCTTTGTTCCCAAATCCGAACGGTTTGCCTTATAGGATCCTCCAAATCTGTGTCACGACCAACCTACTAAAGCGCCATGGAGTTGCCCCTCGAGAGGATAATAATGGAAGAGACGTGACTTATCGACGTCCGGCAAGGCGGGGTGGTATTAGAAGTAAACATGGATTGGATCGACTGCCGGTCTCATTCGCCCCCTAACTTACCGTGACATGTATGCCAAGTGAGAATACTCCCTGGGGGCATGATTGTCAGATGATGAAGCGGCATCTCGTTTACGCGGGAAGCCAACCAACCTGGAACTTTTGCAGACCACCGGATTGGGGGCAACATCGGAGGCCTCAACAAGAATCACTCTTGATAAGGTGTGTCATCTGATAGCATTCTCTTTGCATCCATATTGTCCGTATTGCGACAGAGCGTTGAATGTTCTTACTCCACGATTCTCTCCGCAATCAACTTCCTCTTTCGAGAGAAGAGTTCATCTGTCCGGGATTCCGAGGCGGTCATATTTCAGAACGGTGGGACATGTCCCTCCGTGCACCGTTTACAAGCTCCGAACTGAGCACGATGATGATCGCTACATCGTCAAAACAGACATCGCCGACCCCGCCCTTGGCAGGGAGGCTGTGCCCAACCTCAGTTGATCAAAGATCTGAAAGGTGTGAGTGGAGGCTGAATAGGTGATTGGGGCTCCAAGTGCACGACTCGGCGCAGGCATTGACACGTTTTCAAACTATTCCCTGCCGGCTAAGGAAGTATTCATCTTATCATCTGTAGGTTTGTCGTTTGCGGGGCGTCGGAGACGGTGTTGACGTTGTTCTTGAGGACCTGTCCCACCTGCTAAGCCCCGACAAGCATTGTTTGCGGTTTCTCTCGGTCCGGATTCCGGGATGTCGGAAACTGTGACCGTTGTCATCGTGGACGCTCCCGAAGCGCGTAACTACGGCTCTCGTACAACGCCGGGATTGTTGTTGGTGGCACCTGTACTCGCATATCAAAGTTGCCTGGGGCACAGGCATTCCAACTTCCTGATGCCTGCACGCTTTTGGACGCTTGCTTGCTGATGACATGTAACGGAAACTGTTGATTGAGTAACCTCCAGCTGCTGGCAGTTGGAGCAATCCATGGCGTTTGCTGGGCGCCGAGATGCCAAGGGTTTCATTCCTGGATGCGGGTTCCGCTTGGAGACAAGTTGAACTTTCCTTTCTAGCGACATGACAAAATGATCGCCAAGGTTGGCAACACGCTGCGTTGCCAGCCGAGCCAGACTGCCAGACCTCGGCGCAGCAGCATGTTGCCCAAAGCACATCCAAGCCGGATCTGAGCATGTATTGCGGTACTCGGCCACCTCGTGTCCTCGAATAAGAAAGCGAGGGCGACTGCAACATGAATCATAACTCCTCCTTCCAAGACCACGCCACACGAGTTTCTTCCACACACCTTGGGACTTACACGGCTTGGTGGACCGCGCCTCGTTCGCTCGTATGCGGGGCTGGTGGCTTGGCTCTGGGTTACGCAACGACAACGTTTGGTCGTGCCATGACCGCTCTCGGGCAGTCTAGTTTGTGTGAATTACAGTATCTGGTGCCATGGTTTGCTTCTGCGGTTGTTGGTCTTGTCTTGACCGAATCGGATGTCGGCAGTCGCAGGGTGACGCACGTGGGGGATGGTGCATGTCGAACGGGAGGGCCAGGCAGGCAAGGCAGGAAAACAAAGACCAGAACCGTTTGACGTGGCCTTTCCACAGCTCAACACAGCTCGACGCCGCTCGACCGCCCCACAGAGGCGATCCAATGGCGCGGATCGGTGGGCTTCCCGGGCCCGTCAGCCCTGATGTTATCGAGGTTTATGAGACAAGCAAGACACCAGGTGATCAGCGAGGTCCCGGGGTTGTGCATCCGGCGGTCGGGAGACACAGGACGGTGGCAGCGCCAAGAGAGCCAGATGGGAGAGACAAGGCGCTCAGCCACTGAGAGCTCCCCGCTCTGCCGGGATGGGGTGCTCGGCGGGGGGTCGCGGAAGGGCAGTGATTGGGCAGCGAGTGGGCAACGGGCCTGCTGCAGCAACTTGGCGGCGCTCCGTCACTCGTTCCTGCGGCCCTTGTCCGCCCTTGGCCGACGTACCCAGGCCCTCTGCTCCCCACTCCCCACCTGGGCTCCGGCCCGTCCATGTCATCCAGCTCGGGGGTGCGTGTGGCGGGCGGCGTTCGGCGATCGGATGCCAATGCAACGCCCATGCAACAGGCAGGGGAGGGCATCTTGCATCAACCCATTAGTTAAGCCCGTGCTCATCGCTCCCGGGCCTGTCTTTTTTTCTGGCTTTCCTTTTCCCTTTTTTCCTCCCAACGCGTGAATCGCTGCATCTGCACCGGCGACGCTACTTTATTGAATGGGGACAGAGACTGAGCTGGACGTCGAGGCGCAGACGGAGCCTCCTATATGTGGCTTCAAGCGTTCCGCAACCTGCACTCCATCCCCCACCCTCGCCGGCACCTTCGGCAGCGCTGACGCTGAGGATGCTGATGACGCCGATGCCAGCATCGGCCGTGGCTCCATCACCCGTGGTTCCACTACCAGCAGCACCCTTGACACCACTGCCCGCGTCCTGACTCCCGAGTCTGCCCACACGCTCTCGGTGCCAGACGTCTGCGCGCTGCTCGACACCCATCTCGAGTAGATACCCCTTCCTCCCTTTTTTCCGTGACACCACCTGCTCACACTCTCAGAAATGGCATCACCAATTCCGAGGCGGCCCTTCGCCTGCAGCACCATGGCCCTAACAAGGTTGAGGGAGCTAAAGGGCTATCCGTGTGGACGATTCTCATGAGACAGGTCTCAAACAGCCTGACTCTTGTAAGTGCTGCCCGCCGAGCTGCTTCTGTGTAAACCGAACTCACCAGACCCAGGTTCTCGTCATCACGATGGTCCTCTCCTTCGCCATCGATGATCACATCGAAGGCGGCGTCATCGCCGCCGTCATCCTGCTCAACATCGTGGTCGGGTGAGTCGAGATCAGACAACAACGCCCCCTTTCCTCACCGCCATTCTCACACCCCCGCAGCTTCTTCCAAGACTACCGCGCTGAGCAGACCATCCAAGCGCTCTATGCGCTTTCTGCACCCACGTGCAAGGTAATCCGCGCCGGCCACACCGACACCATCAAAGCCGAGTCTTTGGTGCCTGGCGATCTCGTCAAGCTCGGCGTCGGCGACATTGTCCCTGCCGATCTCCGCCTGGTGCACAGCCTGAACCTGTCTACCGACGAAGCATTGCTCACTGGCGAATCCGTCCCCGTGAGCAAGCATGCCGAGGTCATCCTCAAGGACCGCGATGTGCCCCTCGGCGACCGCATCAACATGGTGTACTCAGCCAGCACCGTCTCCCGCGGCCGGGCCACCGGCATCGTCGTTGCTACCGCCATGGGCACCGAGGTCGGCAAGATCGCAGAGCTCCTGAGAAGGAGCAGAGAGAACCCGGCTGACAAGCGGACCACGGCCACCGGCAAGGCGTGGGTCAAGCTCCGGAACGGCGTGCGTGTGCTGCTGGGTCTCGACGGCACGCCCATGCAGGTCGCCCTGAGCAAGTTTGCCCTGCTGCTCTTCGCCCTGGCCATCACCCTGGCCATCATCGTCTTCTCTGTCAGCCGCTGGGACGTCACGAGCGAGGTCCTGATCTACGGCATCTGCGTGGCCGTTGCCGTCATCCCGGAATCGCTGATTGCTGTCCTCACCATTGCCACCGCCCTCGGCACCCGTGCCATGGCCAAGGGCAACGTTGTCATCCGCAAGCTTGCTGCCCTCGAGGCAGTGGGCGGAGTAACCAACATTTGCTCTGACAAGACCGGCACCCTCACCCAGGGCAAGATGGTCGCCAAACGCGTGTGGTTGGTGGGTGGCACCGAGGTCTCGATCCAGGACACCACTCATCCTTTCGACCCCACCAGCGGAAACGTGCGCGTGGGCGACGAGGTGTACACCCCCAAGTCCCCAACTGCCGAAAAGAACTCGGCTCGGTTGAACGACTTTCTCGAGACTGTTGCCCTCTGCAACAACTCGACCGTCACCAAGGTTGACGCTTCATACACCGCCATCGGCGAACCCACCGAGATTGCCCTCCAGGTGCTGGCCATGCGATTTGGCATGGGCAAGCACGAGCTGATGCAGTCAGGCGGTCACCAGCTCTTGGCCGAGTTCCCCTTCGATTCCTCCTGCAAGAGGATGACGGTTGTCTGCGCCGACGGCACCGGTGCCCATGCCTACACCAAGGGCGCCCTCGAGGCCATGCTCCCCTTGATGGACGTTTCGGACGAGCAAAAGGCCACCATCGTAGCCAAGGCCGAGTCCCTGGCCGCCGAGGGCCTTCGCGTTCTCTGCATTGCCAGGAAGCCCGTGGATCCCAGTGGCTTTACCCCTGAATCGTCCACCACCGACATGGAGAAGGTTGCCAAGGCAGACGAGAACTCGGAGCAGCGATCCGCCGTCGAGAAGGACCTTATGTTCCTCGGCTTGGCTGGTCTCTACGACCCGCCCAGACTCGAGTCGGCAGAGGCCGTCAAGCGGTGCCAGGAAGCTGGCATCACCGTGCACATGCTCACCGGCGACCACGTCAAGACGGCCACGGCCATCGCGTACGAAATCGGCATCCTGAACCGCAACAACCCCGAGAATGGCAACGACATCATGGTTGCCAGCACCTTTGACAGCCTCAGCGACGCCCAGATCGACGAGATGGAGCACCTCCCCGTCGTGCTCGCCCGCTGCAGCCCGACGACCAAGGTCCGCGTGGTGGAAGCCATGCACCGGCGGAAGGCGTTTTGCGTCATGACCGGAGACGGCGTGAACGACTCGCCCGCCCTGAAGAAGTCGGACGTGGGCATTGCCATGGGCCTCAACGGCAGCGATGTCGCCAAGGAGGCCGCCGACATGGTTCTGACTGACGACAACTTTGCCTCGATTGTTACCGCTATCGAGGAGGGTAGACGCTTGTTTGACAACATCCAAAAGGTAAGCCCCTTTTCGCCGTCCCCCATTCCTCATTCCCAACCTTGTCCTAACACACACAACCGCAGTTCCTTCTCCACCTCCTCGTCTCCAACATCGCCCAAGTCTTTCTGCTCCTCATCGGCCTCGCCTTCAAAGACCCCGACGGCGTCTCCGTCTTCCCCCTCTCCCCGCTCGAGATCCTCTGGGCCAACCTGGTGACCTCGTCCTTTTTGGCCCTCGGCCTTGGCATCGAAGACGCCCAGCCCGACATCATGCAGCGCCCGCCGCACGACCTGTCCGTCGGCGTCTTCACGCGCGAGCTGATCGTCGACAAGTTCGTCTACGGCGCCGCCATGGGCGGCCTGTGTCTCGCCGCCTTCACCAGCGTCGCCTATGGAGTGTACGGGCCCAACGGGCTGGGTGATAACTGCAACGAGGAGTACTCGGCCGCGTGCAACGTCGCCTTCCGCGCGCGGGCGACGACGTTTGCCACGCTGACGTTCCTGCTGCTGGTCACGGCGTGGGAGGCCAAGCATTTCACGCGGTCGCTGTTCAACATGCACCCCGAAAAATACTCGGGCCCGTTGTCAGTGTTCAGGACGGTCTGGCAGAACCGCTTCTTGTTTGGCGCCGTGACGGCCGGGTTTGTCATTGCCTTCCCCGTCATCTACCTCCCGGTTGTGAACAGGATCGTGTTCAAACACGATGCCATCACCTGGGAGTGGGGCGTGGTCGCCGCGTGCGTGGTGGTTTATACCGCCATTGTGGAGGTGTGGAAGGCCTTGAAGAGAAGGTTTGGCATGGGCGCCCCGATCTTGACGCCGAGGGCTGGGAGTCATGCGTAAGGCGGGGATGAGAGTGAGTTGGGAGGATGGTTTGGGGTAGGGATTATGGTCGGTTCTTTGCCTGACAACAGGGGCGAAGGCCATGCCACTCGTTTAACGCGTGTTGGGACTCGGTTGGAACATCATCTGGGCGATTTGAGTTGCCTCGGTTCTCTTCTCTCGCTCATTTGGAAACATGTTTCGGTTTTGTTTTGAGATTTATGCGATCTCTATTAGCCGCTCATTCGTTTTTGGCTACTGCTGAACTCCTTGAGCTCTATAACACTGGTCCCAAATTGACTTATCTATGACCACTCATCACATTTTAAAACAGAATCACGGTGGAGCGACATGTCAAGATGGAGCCACGCAAGGACATAGCTGGGAATCCGAGTTCAAAGACAATCACGAAGAGCAGACGGTGTGAGTACCTAGTAATAAGCGTTGACTTAGAAGCATTGACTACTTTGCTGCATAGGTAGTTCCGGTTTCCTAGCATTATTAATGTCCTAATTGCCTTGCTTTGGACCGCAAGAGACTGAGAGATCCCATACCCATAAACACCCTTCCCCCAACATAGCATAACCACAACCGTTTCCCGCCGTCTTTCCCTAGCTCGTCCGAGCTCACACATATGTGCCGGACTGTCCGGTTGGAGCATACGCGCCAGGCTGTCCTGCCGTGGTCGGGCCCATACCAGGACCGGTTCCGGGGACGGCTCCAGGGGCTGCTCCGGGACCAGTCCCGACCACGCCCGTAGTCTGGCCTGGCCCGCCACTTTCCACATGCATGGGGCCGCCAATCTTTGACGTCTGCGGGTTTGTGGCAGTGCTTGGGGAGAGTGAGCAACATGCTAAACTGCACGGTGGTGCCAAGGGAAAGCCACTTACCCTGTGTGACGGTCCCTCCTCTTCTCGGACCAATGCTTTGACACGACATAGGCTCCCTGATGGGTCATGGAGGGTTAGACGGGCAGATCCAACTTTTTGAGAGCATCGCGTCGGGTGAGATGCGAGAAGGATCAGCTGGAACTCACCAGAATGGTGCTGATCAGGTAGGCAAACATGGCCATGAACGAGAAGGCCAAGACGGTCCGCCACTGGCCGCACCCGGAATACGCAATGTCCGCGGGCCCATTGACGATGACCGGCCGCCTCCACCATCCGCCCCAGACCCATCCCCAATAGTTGTAAAACCACGGCGCGCTGCATGTGTGGATGCCGGTGCGCTAGCGTAGACAGATCAGCTTTCTGCCAGTCCTCACGTTGCGAGCCGGAGCGAAGTACATACCGTGGCCTCGAGGCAGAAGAGGACCAGCCACATGACGAACATGACAAAGTCAAACGGGAACGCCAGGAAGGCGTACAGGAAAGGGGCGATGAACACGATGGAGAAGAAAGTACTGATCGACCCGGTCACAACGCCATAGACGATCCGGCCATCCCTTCTCACCCCGGCCTCAGAGACCCGATGCAAGAAGGACGCGAGGATTCCGAGGACGATGACGGAGCAAATGAGCTGCCAGATGCGCAAGCCCACCAAGACGACTTTCGATGCGGCGCCCATGGTGCCAGCTCCTGTGTAAGACGATCGTTGCTGGTTGTTGTGTGGTACGTGGTGAAACAAACGGATGATGAGCGAGTCCTAAGGAATTTTGAATCTCCTAAGAAAGGTGCGATGACTCGGCGGTTCTGGGAAGAGTTCGGCACATGGGTGTCAATTGAAATGGTGGTGTATAAGACCCCATCACCCATCACCTGTTGCTTTGTTCCCCCGTCCGATCATCCCGATGTGCTGATTCTCTGATGATCTCATCGGCCGTGGTAGCTTCTCTCGTCATTGTCTTCGTTTCCCAAAACAGCACTGAGGATTGGGCATGTGCAATACGAAAGGATCGATGGGTGCCACATTCCGCAAACAGTCCGATGTCTTTGGCCAGTCGGGATGCCGCGAACAGCTATCAGCTACCCTACAATTACATCACACCAGTCCCCTGATTAATGCGTAGCTCTCCGATGCTGGTCTGGACTCAGCGAAGCGAGAAAGGGCGTTTGTCATCACCCCACACCAGTCCCGTGGCTTTTTCAGGCAGATAATGAACGTTGACCCAGGGTTCCTTGAGTTTCCGTTTGCATCCGATCTCTGGATCACGTTGCTTCGGTACCTTGCGGTGGTCATTGGGCAGTGTCCATGGACATGGGCACCCGATATTGATGAGAAGGCAACTCGGAATAGCTTCAATCCAAAGCAGACAACCATCCACCTCGTGTTAATTTCCTTGGCTGCTCATTGTGCTAGTGAATTATCAATCTGTAGGAGCGTAGCTGGAAGTAAGTGGATCTACTCTCCTGCAAACAGCGTACCGTCTGGCACTGACACTGTAGTTCTCCGATATGCCCGGCCCCTTGATCCTCGTGTTCTTTTTGATAGTTGTACGATTACCAGCACAACCACGCCCTCCCACAATCTGCCTTACGGTGCACTGTCAATCTGGCTGTCGGAAGTAGATGCCCGTGGGGAAACAAGAGACGGGGCGCACACGCCCTGCCGGCTCCCGAACGCAGCCTGAGTACAGCCATGCTCGGGTGTCTTGCATATGTCACCGTTCCGACACAGCGGGAACATGCATGTTCATCTGTGGCCCACTTGCTCCAAAGGACAGCGGTTTGAGTGGCCGCAACTGGACTCAGCGGACTGGCCCCGCTGCGCTCCCGACTGGACCGGACCGCAGCTGTCGTCCCTCCCGTGCTGCGGGTTCCGTTGCGTCATACTCCATGTTTCTCAGCGGGCTTTGAGGTCAGATGATTGGGCGCCAGGAGAGGTAGGGAGATCTTCCCGTGGTAGCACATGTGAAAGAGGCTGGGTGTGAGGATGTGAGACCCTGCAATCTATGGATTCCATTCTGTGATGGCTTTGTCGCGAATCGAGATCCACGTGTTCTCTCTCCACTTACTGGCATGTCCCACGTTTCCAGTACACTATTTGTTGACTGCCGACGTTCTTGAAAACTTTTGTTGCCTTGCATTGACAAGATGGAACCCCTCGTTTTCCTCTGCGTGTATCCCCCCGTAACATGCAAGCCAATGAGCAAAGAGCAAGGAAACACGAAACAAGCTGCCGCCAGCCGGCGATGGGCGCGCATGCGGAACAAGACCCTGTTGGACGCCACGTGTTTTACCTGCCAATACCCACCGACGGTGTGTGGAATGCACATTCTCCGGGGTAGGAGGGCGAACGATCGGGGGTTGGTCTCGGCTGTGGCTCATGTCTCATCGTGAGGGAGGTGAGATCCAGTCAGCCTGGCGGGGCATGTCTTAGGATTCGTGCATTTCGTCGGGGCTCGCTCATCTCAGGCTGTCAGCCAAAACTGGAACCTTGTGAGGGAGCTTGTGTGCAATTTGCGGCATCGTTTCCCCCAAAACTCAGACTGAAACTCGCATCTTGGAGTACGTCCACTCTATGCATCTCAGTGATAGACACCTGTGCACGTTAGAACAGTTGTAAGCGCCGTCAGGCAAGCACGGTGCCTGTCAATGGCTGTAACCTGGGGTAGAATCGTACAGCATCTTCGGGTCCCTTGCCCCCTACCCGCCCTCCCCCTTGAGATTTCATCC
>Ga0247823_10001340_pt1 | contig 20530 bp, 14 predicted proteins | sample 13C_PalmiticAcid_2_FD_192426 | JGI IMG/M metagenome (GOLD analysis project Ga0247823, IMG submission 192426) | Soil microbial communities from agricultural site in Penn Yan, New York, United States - 13C_PalmiticAcid_Day30 | ecosystem: Environmental > Terrestrial > Soil > Agricultural land... | reverse complement strand
ATCAGGGCCAGCGCGGCGAAATCGCTCTCGCTCATGGCCACGCCGCAGCAGACCCTGGCCGGTACCGTGGACCAGGCGGTGGGCCGGGCCCTGGACATGACGCGGATGGGCGCGCAACTCGCCAGCGACGCCGCCGCGCTGGCCCTGATGCCGGACGATTCGCCCACGCGCCTCAAGGGCACGCCCGGCGCCGTGAAGCGGGTGGCCTGGTGCGAGCCGATCCCACTGGACGCCGTCAAGGCCATCGGCCGCGCCTTCGACGCCTCGGTCAACGACGTGCTGCTGTCTTGCGTGGCCGGCGCCATCGGCCAGTACCTGCGCGGCCACGGCGACGACACCACGGGCCAGGAGATCCGCGCCATGGTGCCCATCAACCTGCGCCCGCTGGAGGACGCCTGGAAGCTCGGCAACCGCTTCGGCCTGGTGCCGCTGCTGCTGCCCGTGGGCCTGGCGAACCCGGTGGAGCGGCTCTACGCCGTACGCGCGCGCATGCGCGGGCTCAAGGGCAGCCTGCAGCCGCTGCTGGCCTTTGCGCTGCTGTCGGTGGCCGGTCTGCTCATCAAACCCGCGCAGGAAGCCTTGCTCAGCCTGTTCGGCCGCAAGACCACGGCGGTGATGACCAACGTGCCCGGGCCGGGCAAGAAGCTCCAGTTCTGCGGCAGCACGCTGGAGCAGACCATGTTCTGGGTGCCGCAGACCGGCAGCGTGGGCCTGGGCGTGTCGGTACTGAGCTACGGCGGTGGCGTGCAGTTCGGCGTGATCGCCGACACCGCGCTGTGCCCCGACCCGCAGGCCATCATCGATGGCTTCACGCCAGCCTTCGAGCAGTTGCTAGCCCTGACCCTGATGCTGCCCTGGGGACCGGAGCCCGACTAGCCTCAGGCCACCGCCAGGCGCTTGTTCGCGATGTGCAGCAGGCCGTCGAAGATCAGGCTTTCCACCAGCTCGACTTCGGTGGACATCGACGGCGCCATCTTCCAGCCCGCCCCTCCGGTCATGTAGACCTCGGGCGTTTCGCCGCAGTGCTGGCGCAGGTTCTCCACCATGCGCTGCACCGCGCCCGCGATGGCGAAGGTGCCGCCACTGGTGAGCGCGTCGCTGGTGTTGGTGGGGAAATCGCGCACCTCGCCGGTGGGCACGTGCAGGCCCGCGGTGCCCGATTCGAGCGCGCGCAGCATGATGCCGTGCCCCGGCAGGATGAGGCCGCCGAGGAACTTGCCCTCGGCATCGATGGCCTCGACCGTGACGGCGGTGCCGACCATCACCACCACGCAGGGCCGCGGCTTGCCGTACGCCAGCAGGCGCTGGCGGGCGCCGATCATGGCCACCCAGCGGTCGGAGCCAAGCCGCGCGGGGTGGTCGTAGCCGTTGACCACGCCGGCCTCGGCGTTGCCCGACACCACCCACTGGGGCGTCACGTCCCACATTTCCAGTTGCTCTTCGACGCGGCGCTTGACCGCGTCGCCGGCCACGATGCAGCCCAGCACCCAACGCGGCGTGGGCAGGCCGCTCCAGTCGCCCTCTTCCAGGGTTTCGATGTTCTCCAGGAATTGCGCGCCGTGCGTGATGAGCCGCGCACCGACGCGCGGCTCGTCGTACAGCGCCCACTTCAAGCGCGTGTTGCCGACATCCAGGGCGAGAAAGGCCATGGGGCGCGATTATGACCAAGCGGTGTCACCCGCCGTCAACCCACCGGTTCAGATCAAACCCAACCAGCAGGCCCGCTGCACCGCACCCAGCTTGTTGTCCGTCTGCAGCTTGGACATGGCGTTGGCCAGGTGGTAGTTCACCGTGCGCTCCGAGCAGTCCATGCGCAGCGCGGTCTCGCGCGCCGTCAGGCCCTCGAAGGCGAGGTTCAGGCTTTCGAGCTCGCGCGGGCTCAGGCTCACGCGCTGCTCGGCCAGGGCGCGCTTGAGCATCGGCCAGACGTTGAAGACCGACCAGGCCAGCGTGGCGGCCTCCAGCCGGCTGTCGTAGGCACGCGGGCTGAACATGAAGCACTCGAAGGCCCGGCCGGCCGGCAGCGGGAAGGCCACCCGCACCAGACTCTGCTGACCGTGGGCCAGAAACAAGCGGCGCCAGCGGCTGGAGTGCTCGGCGGCCGACTTGGAGATATCCTGCCAGGCGACCAGGGGCGCATCGCTTTCCCGCCAACTCGCACCGAAGTCGGTGCTGGCGGCCAGCGCCTCGGCGGGGGCCAGCATGCGCGGCGGGTGAACGGCCAGCAACTCGCGGCGCTCACTGGGCCCCAGCGGGTCCGGCCCGAGCACCAGAACGACCTCGACACCCTGTTCGCGCAGCGCCATGAGCCAATCGGCCAGGATGCTGTCGACGCCGACACTGTCAAAGTTGACAGGGAGTGTCATGGGTACTGGGCCCCGCGAGGCTGCAGAATGCGCGCAACTCGGGCGTCGTCGATGACATCCGTGAGCGTCCAGTCAGGACAGGAGAGCATATTGCGGCTGAACCGGTTGCAGTGGAAAAGCGGGTGGGCAAGGTGGCGGCAGTGGCTGCTCGACGAAGTCGTGCACACGCCACTGGAGCCCATTTTGCACCCATCGCCCCGACGGCTGGTGTGGATCGGCTTCTTCACGTTCAGCGGGCACCTGCTGATTTACTGGATCTGGGCGCACGCCGTGCCCCAACCGTACGAGAACCTGGCCGCCCGCCTCATCATGGCCTTCCTGGCGCTCATCTACCTGATGCCGGGCCTGCGCCGCGACCCGACATCGGCCGTGAGCGGACGCCTGTTCAGCCTGGCCACCTGGATTCAGTTGCCCTGGTTCTTCAGCTGGATGTTCGCCATGAACGGTGGCAACCAGGCCTGGCTCGGCAGCGTGGCAGCCATGGTCCTCATCTACTACCACGCCACCGACTGGCGCCTGGCTACGCTGGGTTTGCTCTCGGGCGGGGCGGCCGGCCTGTACACCGCGCACCTCATGGGCGCCTCGCCAGTCGGCCCTGACCAGCCCATGGCCAACGTGGTGGTGATCGCCTTCGCCTGGACCATGGGCCTCATGCTGGGCATCTCCAGCGCCAACCTGCGCCGCGCTCGGTTGCTCAACACACTGTCCACCATGGGCGTGATGGCGCACGAGCTGCGCACGCCGCTGGCCACGGTGAACCTCATGGGCGACGTGCTGCGCAACCTGTCGCAGCACGACGTGAGCGACGCCAAGCGCAAGAAGTTCGAGGAACTGGCCACGCGGCTGCAGAATCTGGTGCGCAGCATGAACCGCCAGATCGATACCCAGATCTCCAACGCCCAGTTGCTGCGCCTGCCGCGTGAACACAGCGCCATCCAGGCCGCCGAGCTGGTGCAGGAGGTGGTGGCGGGCTACCCTTACCGCAGCTCGCGCGAGCGCGACTGCGTGCGCGTGCAGGTGCAGCAGGACTTCTGCTTCATGGGCTCGCGCTCGCTGTTCGCCCAGGTGGTCATCAACCTGCTGAAGAACGCCCTGCATGCGCTGGCCGCCGCCAGCCACGCGCCGCAGCCTGGCGACCTGCGGGTCGACGTGGGCATTCACCACGGCAAGGGCCGCATCGCCGTGTCCGACGACGGCGTCGGCATCTCCCATGAACTGCAGAACCGCATCTTCGAACCCTTCTACTCCTCGCAAGCCGGCGCCGGCAACGGGCTGGGCCTCACGTTCTGCAAGAACGTGGTCGAGGGGGCGCACGGCCGCATCAGCGTGCACTCCGAACCCGGGCTGGGCGCCGTCTTCATGATCGACCTGCCCTTGACCACCACGGCGCCCGTGCGGCCCGCCGCCACCGCGCAATCCCAATGGCTCTGACACTTTCCCTCTTCCAGCGGCCGGGGGGCGTCCTGTTCCTGGACGACGACCCGGACTACCTCGACATGCTCGGCATGGTGGTACCCGCCCAGACGCAGGTGGAGCTCTACTCCCGGCCCGCGGGCTTTCTGGCGCGCATGCAGTCCGAGCCGGCCCACTGGGAGGCCGACGCCGCACTGCAACTGCAGATGATCGACCGCTGGCGCCAGGGCCAGGCCCTCATTCCCCAGGTGCTGCGTTATTGGGCCAGCCGCCCGGAGCGCTACCACCTGGCCCAGGTCTGCGTGGTCGACTACGCCATGCCCGGCACCGACGGGCTCACCGTTCTCAACACCTTGCTCGACTGGCCGGGCGCGCGCGTGCTGCTCACCGGCCAGGCCGACGAACAGATCGCCATCCAGGCCTTCAACAACGGCCTGATCGACCAGTTCGTGCCCAAGCAGGCCACCGACATCACTCGCCACCTGCTGGGCGTGCTGCGGCGCCTGGCCCAGGCGCCGCACCCGCGGCTGAACACCCTGTGGCGGGGCGTGCTGCGCCCCAACCAGCTCTCGTTGCTGCAGATCCCGTCGGTGGCGCAGTGGCTGCGCGACTACACCCACCACCACTGGGTGGAATACGTGGTGATCGGCGAGCCCTTCGGCCTGATCGGCCTGGACATGGCCGGCCTGGTGCACTGGCTGCAACTGGAACCCACGTCCAGCCTGCCCGACCTGGCCGACCTGGCGGCCTCGGCCGCGCTGGGCATGGACGTGGTGCAGTCCATCCGCGCCGGCCAGCGGCTGGCCGCCGTGGAGCTGCACCAGCACCTGGGCCTGTCCGGCCGGGTGCGCACGGCCCCGGCCATCGCCATCGGCGAGGACGGCCTGCTCATGGCCGCGCCGTTCCAGCTCGAACCTGCCGAGCTGCCTCAACCGATCTACCCGTACCGCAACTTCCTGCAGTCCGAGAACCACCGGATGGTGCAGGACGGCTAGGGCCCCCACGCTCCGCCGCTGCGCGGGTCGCTGCCCCCCCGAGGGGGCTGATCCGCCTTGGGGCGGCCCGGCGGCGGATCGCAGGGCCCCCACGCTCCGCCGCTGCGCGGGTCGCTGCCCCCCGAGGGGGCTGATCCGCCTTGGGGCGGCCCGGCGGCGGATCGCAGGGCCCCCACGCTCCGCCGCCGCGCGGGTGGCGGCCCCAGAGGCCTGTTCAGTCGGCCACGCCCGCGCGGGCGCGGCGCGCGATCGGCCATTCCCAGGGCTGCACAATGGGCGCCACCTCGCGCAGCACGGCCTCGATGTGCTCGATCTCGGCCTCGGTGAGCGCGGCGCTCAGCGTCAGGCGCACCATGGCGCGGTTGCGGCTGGTGGCCGGTGCGCAGAAGATCGCGCCGAACACGCCGCGCGCCTCGAGTTCGTCGCGCAGGCGCATGGTCTCGGGCTCGGTGCCCGCCTCCAGGGCGATGATCTGCTCGGTACCCTGGTGGATGGGGTAGCCCATGTCGCTGATGCTCGCGCGCAGGCGGCGCGTGATGGCCATCAGCCGCTCGCGCTGGGCGTCGGCGCGCTGCAGCACGCCCACGGTGGCGCGCAGGCCGGCTACCTCGTGCGGCAGCAGGCAGGAACTGAAGATGTTGGGGAAGCTCGAGCTCAGCACGTAGTAGCGCATGCTGGCCGGCATGGTGAAGAAGCCGGCGCGCCCGGCCATGGCCTTGGCCAGGCTCGCGGTGATGAAGTGCACCCGGTCGGTGAGGCCGAGCTCGGCGCACAGACCGGCGCCGCGCGGGCCATGCGTGCCCAGCGAGTGCGACTCGTCCACCAGGATCATGGCGCCGTGCTTTTCCACCACCTCGACCATCTCGCGCAGCGGGCAAATGGCGCCCGTGGTGCTGTAGACCGAATCCACCACCACCACGCCCGGGCCCTTCTTGGCCAGCACGCGGTCCAGGTGGTCGGGGTCGTTGTGGCGGAACGGGGACGCGGGTGCGCGCGCCGCGTGCGCACCCTCCCACAGCGAGGTGTGGGCCATGGTGTCGATGTAGACCGGGGTGTCCGCGTTGGCGATGGCCTGCAACAGGCCAACGTTGGCCGAGTAGCCCGACTGGCAGACCAGCGCGTCCTCCTTGCCGACCCAGTTGGCCATTTCCAGTTCGAACGCGCGTGAGGGGTGCTGGGCCAGCAGGAACACACCGGACTGAACCACGAACTCGGTGTTGCGGGTGAGGGCCGCGACCTGGGCCGAGACGATGTCGGGGTGGCCGGTGACGCTTAAGTAGTCGTTGCCGTCCAGCCGCACGGCGTTGGGACCGGGTTGGCTGCCATGCAGCACGAACTTGCCCCCCCAATGGCCTTCCCAGCGCGGCGCGAAGTCGCGCTGGATGCGGGCGCGCAGGGCGGGGTTGAGCGGCGGGTCCTTCGGCGCCGCGAGTTCGAGCATTCCCAACGTGGTCATGGAGTTCCTTTAGAAAGCCTTTAAAAGGCCCGAGGGCTCCATTGAAAAAAGGAATGTGTGACGGATCGCACAAACCCTGTCAGGATTGACAGGGGGTGTGACGCTTTCGACTCATATTTGAGGCTGCAAAACCGACCAGTGGTCGGATGCACGCTTCATTTGAGCAACACTTTGTGGCTGGTTTTCCGTCTCGTTACTGCCCCCGGGCGCCGCGCAGGCCTGCTGCGCTGCAGCAGCACCAGATCGGGGCACCGGTGCGATGACCCACGCTAGCGGTCCTTGGTCACCGCAACCCGTGCACTTCGCATGATGAAAGCCTGAAGAATTTCAGTGCGGCGTTCAAAAAAATTCATGCGGCCAGCGCCGCTGGTTCTCCTCATGGGAAGAAGGCGGACAAGAGGCTGACGGCACGCACCACGCTCGGTGAAAACCCTGTCTTGGTAAGCATGCTCGCGGAAGGATGATCCCCGCTCCACCTGACCCCTCACTGGAGACAAACCGATGTCCGAGAAGAAAACCGTCACGTCCCGTCGCGGCGTGCTCAAGGGTGCTGCCGTCGCCACCGGTGCCATGGCCGTGCCCATGGTCGCCACCGCGCAAACCACCACGCTTCGCTTCCAGTCCACTTGGCCCGCCAAGGACATCTTCCACGAGTACGCGAACGACTTCGCCAAGAAGGTCAACGACATGGCCGGCGGCAAGCTCAAGATCGAGGTGCTGCCCGCGGGCGCCGTGGTGCCGGCCTTCCAACTGCTTGAGGCCGTGGCCAAGGGCACGCTCGACGGTGGCCACGGCGTGATCGCCTACCACTACGGCAAGAACTCGGCCCTGGCGCTGTGGGGCTCGGGCCCCGCCTTCGGCATGGACCCGAATATGGTGCTGGCCTGGCACTACTACGGCGGCGGCAAGGACCTCGTGGACGAGATCTACAAGTCGCTGAACATGGACGTGCAGTCCTTCCTCTACGGCCCCATGCCCTGCCAGCCGCTGGGCTGGTTCAAGAAGCCAGTGGCCAAGGTCGAGGACATGAAAGGGCTGAAGTTCCGCACCGTGGGCCTGGCGGTGGACGTGTTCACCGCCATGGGCACCGCGGTCAACCCGCTGCCCGGCGGAGAGATCGTGCCGGCGCTGGACCGCGGCCTGATCGACGCGGCCGAGTTCAACAACGCCTCGTCCGACCGCGTGCTGGGCTTCGCCGACGTGGCCAAGAACTGCATGCTGCAGAGCTTCCACCAGAGCGGCGAGCAGTTCGAGATCCTGTTCAACGGTGCCAAGTACAAGGGTCTGAACGCCGAACTCAAGGCCATCATCGACTACGCCGTGCAAGCCGCCAGCGCCGACATGAGCTGGAAGGCCATCCACCGCAACAGCGAGGACTACATCGAGCTCAAGAAGGCCGGCGTCAAGTTCTACAAGACGCCCGACCCGGTGCTGCGCGCGCAGCTCGCAGCCTGGGACACGACCATTGCCAAGAAGGCCGGTGAGAACCCGCTGTTCAAGAAGGTGCTCGACTCGCAGAAGGCCTTCGCCCAGCGCGCCGGCCAATGGCAGAACGACTACACCGTCGACTTCAAGATGGCCTACAACCACTACTTCGGCCGCGGCGCGAAGAAGAGCTGATCACCACTGACAGCCCAGGAAAGGGCGCCCCCGTGGGCGCCCTTTCTGTTTCCCGGAAATCCTCATGCAAAAGCTTCTCTTGACGGTCGACGCCATATCGACCTGGTTCGGCAAAACCTGCGCCTGGTCGGTCGTGGCCCTGACCCTGCTGATCAGTTGGGAGGTCTTCTCCCGCTACGTACTCAACACACCGCACGCCTGGGTGCTCGACGCCCAGATCATGTTGTACGGCGTGCTCTTCATGACCGCTGGCGCCTATACCCTGGCCAAGAACGGCCACGTGCGCGGCGACGTGCTCTACGGCTTTTTCCGCCCCCGCACGCAGGCCTGGATCGACCTGACGCTCTACATCCTGTTCTTCCTGCCCGGCATCGTGGCGCTCACCTGGGCCGGCTGGACCTTCGCCAACGAATCGCTCGCGATCCGCGAGCAAACGTTCAACGCCGACCCGCTGCCGGTCTACCCCTTCAAGTTCTTCGTGCCCATCGCGGGCGCCTTCCTGCTGCTGCAGGGCTTCGCCGAGATCATCCGCTGCGTGATCTGCATCCGCACGGGGGCCTGGCCCAGCAAGGAAGAAGACGTCGAGGAAGTCGACGTGGACAAACTCAAGGAAATGGTGCACGTGAAAGACGCCGACATCGACGCGCTGGACAAGAGCCTGACGCCGCAACAGAAAGGCGGCCAGTGATGACGATCCGCAAGGAACTCTGGTTCGGCTTCATCCTGATGGGGATCATCGTGGCCGGCGTGGTCGGCATGGTGCTCAGCGTCGACACGATGACCAATGGCCACTACGGCCTGCTCATGCTCTCCCTGGTGGTGGTGGCCATCATGCTGGGCTTCCCCACCGCCTTCACGCTGATGGGCATGGGGATGATCTTCACCTTCTTCGCCTACCACTCGGGCGACCAGACCGCGCGCGGAGCGATCACGCAGACGCTGGACCTGATGGTGCAGCGCGCGTTCTCGGTGATGGCCAGCGACGTGCTGATCGCCATCCCCCTGTTCGTCTTCATGGGCTACCTGGTCGAGCGGGCGAACCTGATCGAGAAGCTGTTCCGCAGCCTGCACTTGTCGCTCGCGCGGGTGCCGGGTTCGCTGGCGGTGGCCACGCTGGTCACGTGCGCGGTGTTCGCCACGGCCACCGGCATCGTCGGCGCGGTGGTCACGCTCATGGGCCTGCTGGCGCTGCCGCAGATGCTCAAAGGCGGCTACGACACGCGCCTGGCGGCTGGGGCCATCACCGCCGGCGGTTGCCTGGGCATCCTGATCCCGCCTTCGGTGCTGCTCATCGTCTACGGCGCCACCGCCGGCGTCTCGGTGGTCAAGCTGTACGCGGGCGCGTTCTTCCCTGGCCTAATGCTGGCGGGCCTGTACATCGTGTACGTGATCATCCTGGCCAAGCTCAAGCCGGCCTGGGCGCCCCCTCTGACGGCCGAACAACGCCAGGTGCCACTGCCCGAGCCGCTGCTGAAGATCGGCGCCAGCGCCGGCAAATCGGCTTTGCTGGGCCTGCTGTCTGCGCTCAAGGGCCGCAACAACCAGGGCGTGTCCACCGCCTACCTGCTGCGCCAGCTCGGCGTGGTGCTGTTGCCAGTGGCCATGTTCGTGGCCGTCGCGGTGCTCAGCTACCCCAGCGCCAAACCGGTCGCCGTCGACGTACCCGCCGGACTGGTGCCCCTGGGCATGGGCGGTGGCGGGCAGGACGCCGGCACAGGTTTGGCGGAACCTCCCGGCGGTGCCGACGAAGGCCTGGCCGAGCCCGATGGCGGCCTGAGCGCGCCGCCCGCCGGCGAAAGCGGCCTGGCCGAACCGGCGTCCGGGGAGGAGCCCGAAGGCGTGGAAGAACCACCGTCCGCCGACGCGCCCCAGAGCCTGGGTGAGCCTGGTGCCGCCGAGGCGCCGGCGGCGCAGGTGGGTTCAGGCGACGACGGGGCCGATGCCGGCACCACCGAGACCGGCGCAGGCGCCGGCTACTGGATCGGCGTGGCCGTGGGTGCGCTCGCGCTCGCGGTGTTCTACGCGCTGTTCAGCTACGCCCGGGTCGAGATCTTCAAGATGCTGCTCTCCAGCTTCTTCCCGTTGATGGTGCTCATCCTGGCCGTGCTCGGCTCCATCGTGTTCGGCCTGGCGACGCCCACCGAGGCGGCGGCCGTGGGGGCGTTCGGCGGCTTCCTGCTGGCCGCGGCCTACCGGCAACTCACCCTCACGGTCGTCAAGGACAGTGTGTTCCTCACGGCCAAGACCAGCGCCATGGTGTGCTGGCTGTTCGTGGGCTCGGCCATCTTCTCGGCGGCGTTCGCGCTGCTGGGTGGGCAGGAGCTGGTGGAACAGTGGGTGCTGGGCATGAACCTGTCCAAAACCGAGTTCCTGATCATGTCCCAGGTGATCATCTTCATCCTGGGCTGGCCGCTGGAGTGGACCGAGATCATCGTGATCTTCATGCCGATCTTCATCCCGCTGCTGGACAACTTCGGCGTCGACCCGCTGTTCTTCGGCCTGCTGGTGGCGCTGAACCTGCAGACCGCCTTCCTGAGCCCGCCCGTGGCCATGAGCGCGTTCTACCTGAAGGGCGTGGCGCCGAAGCACGTGACGCTGAACCAGATCTTCGCCGGCATGATCCCTTTCATGGGCATCCAGATCATCGCCATCGTGCTGCTGTACCTCTTCCCCGGGATCGGCCTGTGGCTGCCTTCGGTGCTCTACAACTGATCACCGCTCATCCCGCACGGGGGCGCTTCGGCGCCCCTTTTTTCTTGGTTTGCCGCTACCATTGACGTTTACGTTAACGTCAATTTCGCGGTGCCCGGTTAGGGTATCCGTCACCCCCTCCACGAAATCCCTCGCCATGCCCGGTTCCCGCGACGCCCGCCTGCCCTTCGCCGAGTCGGTGCTGCGCGCGCCCAAGGGTTCGCGCTGGCGCGACTGGCAGATCGAGCCCGATGCCGCGCGGCCCAAGGTGTCGCTCGACGCGTTGGACCCGCAGGAGAAGCCGTTCTCCGGTGGCGACAAGGCCGCCGACAAGGAGGCCGTGGAGCGGCTCGCGGGCGAGATCGACGCCCTGCAGAACGTGTTCCACCCGGACGCCCGCTACAAGCTGCTGGTGGTGCTGCAGGGCACCGACACCGCCGGCAAGGACGGCACCGTGCGCGGCGTGTTCGGCCGCACCAGCCCATTGGGCGTACGCACCGTGGGCTGGAAGGCCCCCAACGAGCTCGAGCGCGCGCACGACTACCTCTGGCGCATCCACCAGGCCATGCCCGGCAACGGGGAGATCGTGGTGTTCAACCGCAGCCACTACGAGGACGTGCTGGTGCCCGTGGTCAACGGCTGGATCGACAAGGCACAGACGCAGCAACGCTACGCGCACATCAACGACTTCGAGCGCCTGCTGGCCGAGACCGGCACCGTCATCCTCAAGTTCATGCTGCACATCGGATTCGACGAGCAGCGCCAGCGCCTGCAGGAGCGCCTGGACGACCCGGACAAGCACTGGAAGTTCAGCCTGGGCGACCTGGAGGTGCGCAAGCAGTGGCCCGAGTACCAGAAGGCCTATGAAGACCTGCTGGCAGCCACCAGCACGCCCTGGGCGCCCTGGACCGTGGTGCCCGCCAACAGCAAGACCCACCGCAACCTGATGATCGCCACCATCGTGCGCGACACGCTGCAGCGGCTGGACCTGCGCTATCCCCCCGAAGACGCGGCCCTGACGAAGCTGCGCGTCGAATGAATCCACCCGAGAGAGACGAGCCATGACCCAGTTGAGCGCCGATTACCAGGCCCTGACCCAGTACCGCCCCAAGCACAAGGTGCGCTTCGTCACGGCGGCAAGCCTGTTCGATGGGCACGACGCGGCCATCAACATCATGCGCCGCATCCTGCAGGGCATGGGCGCCGAGGTGATCCACCTGGGCCACAACCGCAGCGTGGACGAGGTGGTGACGGCCGCCCTGCAGGAAGACGTGCAGGGCATCGCCATCAGCAGCTACCAGGGCGGCCACGTGGAGTACTTCAAGTACATGGTCGACCTGCTCCGGCAGCGCGGCGGCGAGCACATCCGCGTGTTCGGCGGCGGCGGCGGCGTGATCGTGCCGAGCGAGATCCAGGAGCTGCAGGCCTATGGCGTGACGCGCATCTACAGCCCCGAGGACGGCCAACGCATGGGCCTGCAGGGCATGATCGGCGAGATGGTGATGCGCTGCGACGAGGACCTGTCGCCACACGCGCCACAGGCATTGAGCGCCATTCAGGGACAGGGTGAGACGCACTGGCGCGCGCTGGCCCAGCTCATCACGGTGATCGAGAACGGCCAGGCCGACGCGGGGCTGGTGCAGGCCGTGCGCGACGCGGCCGCGCAGGTGAAGGTGCCGGTGCTGGGCATCACCGGCACGGGCGGCGCGGGCAAGTCCTCGCTCACGGACGAACTCATCCGCCGCCTGCGCCTGGACCAGGGCGACAGCGCGCGCGTGGCCGTCATCAGCATCGACCCCTCGCGCCGCAAGAGCGGCGGCGCCCTGCTGGGCGACCGCATCCGCATGAACGCCATCGCGCCCTGGCGCCAGGGCCAGCGCGTGTTCATGCGCTCCCTGGCCACACGCGACTTCGGCAGCGAGATCAGCGCCGCCTTGCCCGACGTGATCGCCGCCTGCAAGGCCGCCGGCTTCGACCTGGTGATCGTCGAGACCTCAGGCATCGGCCAGGGCGACGCGGCCATCGTGCCGCACGTGGACGTGCCGCTGTACGTGATGACGCCCGAGTTCGGCGCGGCCAGCCAGCTCGAGAAGATCGACATGCTGGACTTCGCCGAGTTCGTGGCCATCAACAAGTTCGACCGCAAGGGCGCGGCCGACGCGCTGCGCGACGTGGCCAAGCAGGTGCAGCGCAACAAGGAAGCCTGGGGCAAGCGGCCGGACGAGATGCCCGTGTTCGGCACCATGGCCGCGCGCTTCAACGACGATGGCGTGACCGCGCTGTACCAGGCGCTCACGCCGCGCCTGGCCGAGCTAGGCCTAGCGCTGAACACGGGCAAGCTGCCGGTGGTGAGCGTGCGCCACAGCACCAACCAGACGCCCATCGTGCCGCCCGCACGCACGCGCTACCTGGCCGAGATCTCCGACACCGTGCGCGGCTATAAGAAGGCCGTGCGCGACCAGGCTCGCCTGGCGCGCGAGATCCAGCAGTTGCAGGCCAGCGCCGTGATGCTGCGCAAGGACAAGCCCGAACGCTCGCGTGCCGCCGAAGCCGTGATCGACCTCGCCCAGGTGCGCGAACTCGACCAGGACCCGGGTGCGCGCAAACTGCTGGCGCAGTGGCCCGACATGCAGAAGGCCTACGCGGGCGACGAGTACGTGGTGAAGATCCGCGACAAGGAGATCCGCACCGCGCTCACCACGAAGAGCCTCTCCGGCACCGTGATCCGCAAGGTCGCGCTGCCCCCGTACGAGGACCATGGCGAGCTGCTCAAGTGGCTGATGCTGGAGAACGTGCCCGGCAGTTTCCCCTATACCGCCGGCACCTTCGCCTTCAAGCGCGAAGGCGAGGACCCCACGCGCATGTTCGCCGGCGAAGGCGACCCGTTCCGCACCAACCGCCGCTTCAAGCTGCTGTCCGAGGGCATGCCGGCCAAGCGCCTGTCCACCGCCTTCGACTCGGTCACGCTCTATGGCAACGACCCCGACCCACGTCCCGACATCTACGGCAAGGTGGGCAACTCCGGCGTGAGCATCGCCACCCTGGACGACATGAAGGTGCTCTACGGCGGCTTCGACCTCTGCCACCCGGCCACCTCCGTGTCCATGACCATCAACGGCCCGGCGCCCAGCATCCTGGCCATGTTCATGAACACGGCCATCGACCAGAACCTGGAGAAGTTCCAGGCCGACAACGGCCGCGAGCCCACCGCCACCGAGGCCGCCAAGATCCGCGAGTGGGTGCTGGCCAATGTGCGCGGCACCGTGCAGGCCGACATCCTCAAGGAAGACCAGGGCCAGAACACCTGCATCTTCAGCACCGAGTTCAGCCTGAAGGTGATGGGCGACATCGCCAGCTACTTCGTGCACCACGACGTGCGCAACTTCTACTCGGTGTCGATCTCGGGCTATCACATCGCCGAGGCGGGCGCGAACCCGATCAGCCAGCTCGCCTTCACGCTCTCCAACGGCTTCACCTTCGTGGAGGCCTACCTGGCGCGCGGCATGCACATCGACGACTTCGCGCCCAACCTGAGCTTCTTCTTCAGCAACGGCATGGACCCGGAGTACACCGTGATGGGGCGCGTGGCGCGGCGCATCTGGGCCGTGGCCATGCGCGAGAAGTACGGCGCCAACGAGCGCAGCCAGAAGCTCAAGTACCACATCCAGACCAGCGGCCGCAGCCTGCACGCGCAGGAGATCCAGTTCAACGACATCCGCACCACGCTGCAGGCGCTGATCGCCATCTACGACAACTGCAACTCGCTGCACACCAACGCCTTCGACGAGGCCATCACCACGCCGACCGAAGACTCCGTGCGCCGCGCCATGGCGATCCAGCTCATCATCAACCGCGAATGGGGCCTGGCCAAGAACGAGAACCCCAGCCAAGGCAGCTTCATCATCGAAGAGCTGACCGAACTGGTGGAAGAAGCGGTGCTGGCCGAGTTCGAGCGCATCGCCGAGCGCGGCGGCGTGTTGGGCGCCATGGAAACCGGCTACCAGCGCGGCCGCATCCAGGATGAGTCCATGCACTACGAGATGCTCAAGCACACCGGGGAGCTGCCCATCATCGGCGTCAACACCTTCCGCAACCCGCACGGCGACCCGATTCCGCAGTCGCTGGAACTGGCGCGCTCCACAGACGAGGAGAAGCAAAGCCAGCTCAAGCGCCTGCAGGACTTCCACGCGCGCCACGCGGGCGAGTCGCCCGCGATGCTCGAGCGGCTCAAGCGCACCGTCATCGAGAACGGCAACGTGTTCGAGGTGCTGATGGATGCCGTGCGCTGCTGCTCGCTGGGCCAGATCACCAACGCGCTGTTCGAGGTGGGCGGCCAGTACCGGCGCAACATGTGAGCGGCGCCGCCCCAGTGCGCGCCGTTCTCTTCAACCCCAGCGCCCGCGCGGGCCGGGCCACTGCGCTGCTGCCCGCGCTGCGCAGCGCGCTGCCCGCCGACGTGGCCCTGCACGTGCCCGACAGCGCCGAGGCCGCGCTCGCGCTGCTGCATGCCCTGCCCCGCGGCAGCCGCGTGGTCGCCGTGGGCGGCGACGGCACCCTGCACCGCTGGCTGCCCGCGCTCATCGAGCGCGACCACGAACTCGGCCTGGTGCCGCTGGGCAGCGGCAACGACGTGGCGCGCGCACTCGGCCTGGACCGCGAGCCCCCGCTCGCCTGGGTGTCGCACGCGCTCAATGGCCCGGCCGGCTTCATCGACCTGGGCCTGGCCCTGTGGCACGACGACCAGGGCCGCGCACACGAGAGCCACTTCATCTCCAGCCTGAGCGCGGGTTTCGACGCCGCCGTGGCGCGCCGCGCGCTCGACGGCCCCGCCCGCCTGCGCGGCCTGCCGCGCTACCTGTGGGCCACGCTGCGCGAGCTCGCGACCCTGCGCACCTGGGCACTGGACATCACCGTGGACGGAGAGCACCTGCACAGCGGCCCCGCCCTGTTCGCCGCCAGCCTGAACACGCCCAGCTTCGGCGGCGGCATGCCGGCCACGCCGGGCGCGCGCACGCACGATGGCCTGCTCAATCTGCTGCTGGCGGGGCCCTTCACGCGCGGCGGCGCGCTGGTGATGCTGCCGCGCCTGCTGCGCGGCAGCCACCTGGGCCACCCGCGCATCCGCACGCAGGCCTTCGAGGCGCTGCTGATCCTGGCCCGCGGCGACCTGCCCCTGGCGGCCGACGGCGAATGGCTGGGCCTGGCGCGCTCGGTGCAGGTGGTGGTGCGGCCGTCGGCGCTGCGCGTGGTGCGCAAGGGCTGATCAGAAGTCGTGGGCGCGCGCGCCATCGCGGTCCACGATGACGGCTGCGTCGCCCGTGACGACCACGCCGCGCCCCGCACCGGGGCGCACGCGCATCTGGCGGTAGCCCGGCACGCCCAGGTCCATGCCGTCCGTAAGCGCCTGCCCCTGCAGCAGGCGGTGCGCCAAGCGGTTGAGCGCCAGGCCCGCGTCGCGCGGGTCCCAGAAGCCGATGGCCTGGATGGCGCCTGCTTCCAGCAGCACCCGGCTGCGCTGCGGCAGGCCCGTGCCCACCACGCAGACCTGGCCCGCGCGGCCGGCTTCCAGCACGGCGCGGCCGATGCCGATCACGTCGCTGGAGGCTGTGCCCTGGAAGCCCCGCAGATCGGGGTGTTTCCGCAAGAGTTCACGCGCACGCTGGTAGGCCTGTTCCGCATCGTCGTTGGATTCGTTGAGCGGTTCGATCAGCTCCATGCGCGTGTACTTGGCGGCGTTGGTCACGGCGCCGTCGATCCAGCGTCGGTGGGTGCGACTGCCGCGCGTGCCCACGAAGCTGGTCCACTGGCCCTGCCCGCCCATGCAGGCGACGAGGCGTTGATTGAGCGCGGCGCCGAAGGCCTCGTTGTCGAAGGCCTCGAGGTCGGCCTGGGTGTTGACCTGGTTGTCGGCCTCGTGTGTGACGACCACGATGCCCTTGGCCATGGCGCGGCGCGCCACCTCTTCCACAGCGGCGGGGTCGGTGGGCACGAGGGCCAGGGCCTGCGGCGGCTGCTCGCGCAGCAGATCTTCCAGCAACGCCACCTGCAGGGCAGGCTCGGCGCGCGCCGGGCCGTACTGGCGGGCCCGCACGCCCTCGGTGGATTGCTCGAAAGCGCGCACGCCCTGGGCCATGCGGTCGAACCAGGGCAGGGGCGAGACCTTCACCACCGTGGCGATCGCCTGGGTGGGTGGCGGCGCCAGGGTGGCCTGCGCAATGGCCACCGTACAAGCGAACAACAGGCCTGCGCCCCGCAGGGCGCGCTTCAGAGAGGACAACATGGCGGACTCCGGTGGGGTGCCCCGTCGGGCGGGGCCGCGAGTCTAGGAGTGCGCCACAGTCGGAACCCAGTGGGGTATCCGGGGCGTTGCTCTCAGGGCGCCGACTGCAGCGCCCCGGCCACGCGGCCACCGCCGCCGATGGCGCGCAGCACGAAGGGCCGCGGCGTGTCGTTCACATAGGCGGCGTCGGGCACGCCCGACAGGCCGATGCGGGCCTGCAAAGCGCTGTTGGGCCAGAAGTTCGGGGCGCTCACGTTGGTGGCACCGGGAATGTTGGCCGCCACGTCGAAGACGTTCTGGCTCTGGCTCACGTTGCCGCTGGCGAAACCGCCGGTGATGAGCGCGGGGCTGGCGGTGCCGGCGAACAGGTTGGCCGTGAGACTCACGCTGCTGGCACCGCTGGCCACGTACAGGTAGCCGCCGCCCGTGCGCGTGCTCACCAAGGTGTTGTGCACCAGGTGCAGCGAGCGCGCGGGGTTGGAGTAGCCCTCGAAGCCGTAGGCGACGAGGTAGGCGTTGTCGGCGTTCGGGCCCTTCTGCAAAACGTTGCCGCGCAACACGACCTGGCCGCCGTTGGGGAAGTCGGTCTGGTAGCTGGCGGTGCCGCTGGGGCCGTCCATGAAGTAGCTGTTCTCGATCAGGCTCTCGCGCGCGCGGCTCTTGAGGTTGTGCCCGATGCGGGCCTGCCGGAAGAAGCTGGCGCGCACCACCAGCCGATCGATCTGGCCGACGTAGAGGTTGTGCGTGTAGCCGTCACCGCGACCGTTGCCGGTGAACTCGGAGTAGCTGATGTCGATGCTGCCGTTGCCGGCGGTCGACAGCAGGCCGTTCTCGTTGTCGTAGAAGCCGCTGTTGACGATGCGCAGCGTGCCGCTGGTGTGCTCGGCCCGGATGCCGGCGCCGTTCTGGTCGGGCACGGTGGCGTTGTGGAAGGACACGCCATCGACCGTGACGTTGGCGCCACCGATGACCCAGATGCCCTTGCCGCGCGCGTTCTGGCCGTCGGCGTACATCCGCGCATGGCCGCCCACGCCGCAGAGGGTGAGGTTGCTCACCGTCCACTGCGCCACGGCGGCCGCGCCACGGTAGTCGCCCGCGCTGATGCGGATGGTGTCGCCGGCGCGCACGGCGGCGGCGGCGGCGCTGGGCGAGGCATAGGTTTTGCCGGGACCGACTTCCAGCACACGGCCCGCGGGGCTGGCACAGGCGGCGCCCAGGCCGGGGCCCGCGCCGGGCGGCAGGGGGGTCACGCCCGAGGGCGGCACGGGCGACGGGGACGGGTTCTGGCCGGGGGCATCCGACCCTCCGTCACCACCGCCTCCACCGCCACACGCGGCCAAGGCAACAACCAGGGAAGAGAGCAGGAGCAGACGATGAGACACACGATGAGACATAAGGCAGCACCAAGGCCCGCACGAATGCGCGGCCGGAAAACAAAATAAGGGGATGACTTCAGTATCCGGCGCCGCTGGGCCCCGGCCGGGCCCGGCGGCGGTAGCGATTCGTAAAAGTCGCGCCGAGAATGCGCCCATGAACACCTCCATCCGCCTCATCGGCGTGCCCACCGATATCGGCGCCGGCGCGCGCGGCGCTTCCATGGGGCCCGAGGCCCTGCGCGTGGCCGGCCTCGCCGCCGTGCTCGAGGCCCAGGGCCTGTCCGTAACCGACCTCGGCAACCTCGCCGGGCCGGCCAACCCCTGGCAACCGCCCCACGACGGCTACCGGCACATCGACGAGGTGCTGGCGTGGAATCGCGGCCTGCACGAGGCCGTGCTCGCCGAACTGCGCGTGGGCCAACTGCCCATCGTGCTGGGTGGCGACCACAGCCTGGGCCTGGGCTCGATCAGCGCCGTGGCTACCCATTGCCGCGAAAGACACAAAAAGTTGCGGGTACTGTGGCTGGACGCGCACGCCGACTTCAACACCGCCGCGCTCACGCCCAGCGGCAACCTGCACGGCATGCCCGTGGCCTTGCTGTGCGGCCTGGGGCCGCCCGAGCTCACGGGCATCGGCGGCCACGTGCCCGCCGTGCAGCCTTCGCAGATCCGCCAGATCGGCATCCGCAGCGTGGACGCGGGCGAGAAGCGCCTGGTGCACGAACACGGGCTGGAGGTGTTCGACATGCGCTACATCGACGAGATGGGCATGCGCCACACCATGGAGCAGGCCCTGGCCGGCGTGGACGCCGACACCCACCTGCACGTGAGTTTCGACGTCGACTTCCTGGACCCCGAGGTGGCACCCGGCGTGGGCACCACCGTGCGCGGTGGCCCCACCTACCGCGAGGCGCAGCTCTGCATGGAGATGATCGCGGACACGGGCCGCCTGGCCTCGCTGGACGTGATGGAGCTCAACCCGGCACTGGATGTGCGCAACCGGACGGCTGAACTGGCGGTGGATCTGGTGGCAAGCCTGTTCGGCAAATCGACGCTGATGAGGAAGCCCTAGACCCCGATGCCACGCGGCGCGCCTCCCGGATCATTTCGACCGCCTTCTCGGCGATCATGACCACGGGGGCGTTGGTGTTGCCGCTCACCACGCGCGGCATCACCGAGGCATCGACCACGCGCAGGCCCCGCACGCCGTGCACATGCAGTTCGTGATCCACCACCGCGCCCTCGCCGGGGCTTGGCCCCATGCGGCAGGTGCCCACGGGGTGGTAGATGGTGTCGGCGTGGTTGCGCACGAACTGCTCGATCTGCGCATCGCTCTGCGCCTCGGCCGAGGCGCGCGACTCGACGCCGCCGAAGCGCGCGAGCGCGGGCTGGCCCAGCAGGCGCCGCATGAGCTGGAAGCCACGCACCAGGCGCGCGGTGTCGTCCGGGTCTCGCAGGAAGGCGGGGTCGATCAGCGGCATCACCTGCGGGTCACGGCTGGCCAGGCGCAGCGTGCCGCGGCTCTTCGGCCGTAGCAGGCACACGTGGCAGGAATAACCGTGGCCGAACACGGTCTTGCGGCCGTGGTCCATCAGCTTGCCGATGACGAAGTGCAGCTGCAGGTCCGGAATGGCCTCGTCGGACGCGCTGCGGATGAAGCCGCCCGCCTCCGCGAAGTTGGTGGTCAGCAGGCCGGTGCGCGCGCGCCGCCACTCGGCAATGCCGCGCAGTGCCGCCCACGCGCCCTTGAACGACAGACCGAACAGCTCCGTCGCGCGCGGTGCGTTGACCACCTGCACCACGTCCACGTGGTCGTGCAGGTTGGCGCCCACGCCCGGCAGGTGCCGCACCACGCGGATGCCGTGCTCGCCCAGGTGATCGCCCGGCCCGATGCCCGAGAGCATGAGCAGTTGCGGCGAGCCGAAGGCCCCTGCGCTGAGCACCACCTCGCCGCTTCCTTCCTTGCAGCGCAACAACTGCAGCGGGCCGCGCCCGCCGTTGGCGCGGTACTCCACCGCCACGGCGCGCGGCGCCTCGCCCGCTTCCTGGTCCACCACCACGCGACACACCAGCGCGTCGGTGATGACCGTGAGGTTGGGCCGGCCCAGGTGCGGCGTGAGGTAGGCCTTGGCCGCGCTGAAGCGCTCGCCGTCCTTGTGCGTGACCTGGTAGTGGCCGATGCCTTCCTGCTCGGCGCCATTGAAGTCGGCGTTGATCGGGTAGCCCGCCTCGCGCGCCGCCTGGATGAAGTGCGGCACGAAGGGGTTGGGGCTGGTGAGGTCGCGCACGTTGAGCGGCCCGCCGGTGCCGTGGAAGGCATCGGCGCCGCGCTC
>Ga0247823_10001339_pt1 | contig 20556 bp, 15 predicted proteins | sample 13C_PalmiticAcid_2_FD_192426 | JGI IMG/M metagenome (GOLD analysis project Ga0247823, IMG submission 192426) | Soil microbial communities from agricultural site in Penn Yan, New York, United States - 13C_PalmiticAcid_Day30 | ecosystem: Environmental > Terrestrial > Soil > Agricultural land... | reverse complement strand
GCAAGGTGATCCGCACCGCGCGCCGCGCGCGCAAATCGGCGGCGGGCTATGATCTGACCCGCCTCTATGTCGGCTCCGAAGGCACGCTCGGTATCATCACCGAAGTCACGCTGCGCCTGCATCCGGTTCCCGATACGATCTCGGCGGCGGTGTGCAGCTTCGACACGCTGGGCGGCGCGGTCGATACCGTTGTCCAGTCGATCCAGTGCGCGGTGCCGCTCGCGCGCGTCGAGATCCTCGACAAGAAACAGATGGTGGCGGTCAACCGCTGGTCGAAGCTCGATTATCCCGAGGCGCCGACGCTCTTCTTCGAATTCCACGGCAGCGCCGCCAACGTCGCCGAACAGGTCGAGACGGTGAAGGCGCTTGCCGAAGCGAATGGCGGCAGCGCATTCAGCTGGTCGAACCTGCCCGAGGAGCGCACCAAGCTGTGGCGCGCGCGGCACGAGGCCTATTATGCGGCGGTCAACATGCGCGCGGGCGCTATCGGCTGGGCGACCGACGTCTGCGTGCCGATCAGCCGCCTCGCCGAATGCATCGCCGAAACCTATGTCGATCTCGACGCGTCGAGCGTGCCTGCGACGATCCTCGGCCATGTCGGCGACGGCAATTTCCACGTCATCTTCTCGATCGATCCCGATGCGCCCGAGGAAATGGCGGAGGTCGAAGCGATCAACGCGCGGATCGTCGAGCGCGCGCTCGCGATGGACGGGACGTGCACGGGCGAACATGGCATCGGCATCGGCAAGCAGGAATGGCTCGTTGCCGAGCTCGGCGATGCGGTCGAGCAGATGCGGATGATCAAGCGCGCGCTCGATCCGCAGAATCTGCTCAACCCCGGCAAGATTTTCACCCTCTGATGGCGACGCAGGCCGAACCGCTCGCCGAACCGCTGGCCACGCCGACGCAGCGCCTGACCGCGCCCGCGACGCTCGTCCCGCTGCTGCTGCTCGCGCTGGTGACGACGATGGGTTTCACCGCGCTCGGCAGCTTCGGGACGATCCAGGAAAGCGCCAAGGCCGAACTAGCGCTCAGCGACGATGCGCTCGCGCTGATCCAGGGGCTCGGTGCCGCGGTGCCGATGGTGCTCTTCTCGATCCCGATCGGCATCCTCGTCGATCGTCGCAACCGCGTGCGGCTGACGATCGGGCTGGCGCTGCTGTGGACGCTCGGCACCTTGCTCACTGCTTTTGCGCCGAGCGCGGGGCTGCTCACCGCGGCGCGCATGCTTGTCGGCATCGGCTCGACCGGGTCGCTCACCGCGGCGCTCTCGCTCTGCGCCGATTTCTGTGCGCCCGAACAACGCGGCCGCGCGATGCTGATCGTCAATCTCGGCAAGGCGCTCGGTGTCGCGCTCGGCTTCGCGCTCACTGGCTGGCTGTTCGGACTGCTGGCCGATGTCTCGGCGCCCGGCTGGCTTCCGGGGCTCGCGCCCTGGCGCGGCGCGCATGTGCTGCTCGCCGCGATCAGCGCGCTCTGCCTGCTGCCCCTGCTGTTCCTGCGCGAACCCGAACGGCGCGAGGTCGAGGCGAGCCCCGACGCGCCCTTCCGTATCGTCGCCGCCGAGCTTTGGGCGCGCCGCGCATTCCTCGGCCCGCTCTTTGCGGGACAGGTCGCGGTCGTGATGGCCGATGTCGCCGCGACCGTATGGGTCGCCCCGGTGCTGTCGCGCGATTTCGGGCTCCAGCCGCAGCAATTCGCGAGCTGGGTCGGTGCGCTGATGTTCGGCACCGGCGTTGCGGGCGCGGTGCTCGGCGGGATTTCGGCCGATCTTGGACAGAAAAGCCGCCGGCGCGGGGGCATCTTGCTCGGCGCGGTGATCGCGGCGGGGATCGGCGTGCCGGCCGCGCTGTTCCCGCTGATGCCCAGCGTGGCGGGGCTTGCGGTTGCGCTCGGCGTGATGTCGATGTGCGGCGCGGTGACGGGGCTCGTCGTCTCGGTCGCGCTGACCGTGCTGCTCCCCAACGAACTGCGCGGCCTCTGCATCGGTGCCTTCATCGCGATCGCCGGGCTGATCGGCTTCGGGCTTGCACCGTGGGTGGTGACGCGCGTCAGCGCGCTGATGGGCGGCGAGGCGATGCTGGCGGAGGCGCTCGCGCTCGTCGGAGTGATAGTCAGCGGGCTGTCCTTCTTCGCCTTTCTGCTCGCGATGCGGCGCGCGCCCGAACCTGTAAGATAGCTGTTGCCAAAGCTGTAAGATAGGTCTACGCACGGATCAGGGAGAGTCGTGCCATGCCGTCAAAACATCCTGTGATCGTGTCGCCCGAAATGACGACCTATATCGGCCGCGGCTCGTGCGACCGGCTGCTGTTGCCGCCCGATGCGCTGCTCCTCGGCTTTGGCGATATCGGCGAGCCCGTCGTCCGCACATTGACCTTTCGCGAACTTGAGGCCGAAGGGCATTTGCTCGTGTTTGCGGTGTCGCGCAGCGCATGCCGCCGCCTGTTCGGCGAGCTGCCCGATGCCGACGCGCGCTGGTATCTGCCGTCGGACCTGCGCACGCTCGGCCAGTCGATCGTCGCGCCCGATTGCGACGAGGGTGCTGCCGACACGCTGCGCCTCGCGCGCAGCATCGAATTGCTCTGCCAATTCTTCGCTGCGCTCCGGGCGGGCGCGCTTGTTCCCGTCGACGGCCAGCCGAGCCTCACCGAAAGCGACATCGCACGGATCGCGGCGGCACGGCGGATCGTCGACACGCGCTGGCACGAGAAATTGACGATCGACGATATCGCGAAAAGCTGCGGCATCAACCGCGACAAGCTGACGCGCGGGTTCCGCGAACTCTATCAGTGCAGCGTCGCCGAGGCGCTGAGCGAGCGGCGGCTGCGCCAGGCGCGGCAGATGCTTGCAGCGAGCGACCTGCCGGTGGCGAGCATCGGCTATCGCTGCGGCTATCTCAACAACGCCAGTTTCACGCGCGCCTTCTCGCGCCGCTTCGGTATGGCGCCGACCGCGATGCGCCGCGTCGGGGTGGCGGCATGAGCGGGATGCTCGACCCCGGTGCACGCGGCTCGCTCGTCGAGCGCGCGGTCGAATCGGTGCGCGATTTCATCCGCGTGAATGACCTCAAGGTCGGCGACACGCTGCCGGGCGAGGGGAGTTTTGCGCAGCAGCTGGGCGTCAGCCGCCCCGTGATGCGCGAGGCGTTCGGCGCGCTCGCGGCGCTGCGCCTCGTCGACGTCGGCAACGGGCGCAAACCGCGCGTGGGGGCGATCGACGGGTCGGTGATGGCGGCATCGATGGGCCATGCGGTCAACACCGCGCAAGTGTCGCTCGCCGATGTGTGGGAGGTGCGCCGCACGCTCGAACTGCGCACCGCCGAGCTCGCCGCGATCAACCGCACCGACGAACAGGCGCGCGCGATCCTGACCGCCGCGCACGGCCTGTCGGTCGAGCATGACGAAGCGGCGCGGACCGCGGCCGACACGATCTTTCACCAGACAATTGCCGAGGCCAGCGGCAACCAGCTCTTTCACCAGATCGTGCGCTCGTTCGAACAGCTGATGGCGGCGGCGATCCCGCGCGCCTGGGCCGGACGGACGACGCACGAGGAACGCGACGAGACGCTCGCGCTGCACCGCGAGGTCGCCGAAGCGATTTCGGATCGCGATCCGGTACGCGCGCGCGCCGCGATGGAGAGCCATTTCAACAATTCGATCGGCGAGATGCTCAAGGATCAGTTTTAGGGTGCTCGCGGGGGTCGAACTCGGCGGGACCAAATGCATCTGCATATTGGGGAGCGGACCCGACGACATATGCGATCAGGTCGCGGTGCCGACGACGACGCCCGAGGAAACGCTGGCCGCCATCGCCGCCATCCTCGGCGGCTGGGATTTTCGCGCGCTCGGTATAGCGGGTTTTGGGCCGTTGCAGCTCGATCGGGAGGCACCCGATTATGGCTGCGTCGTCAATTCGCCCAAGCGGTCATGGAATGGCGCCAACCTGTTGACGCTCGCAGGCGACAAGCCCTTCGCGCTCGATACCGACGTCAACGGCGCGGCGCTGGCCGAGGGGCATTGGGGCGCGGCGCGGGGTCTCGATAGCTGGGCCTATATCACCGTGGGAACGGGGATCGGCGTCGGATCGATTTCGGGGCGGCAACCTTTGCGGGGCCTCGCGCACAGCGAAGCCGGCCACCAACGCGTGCCGCGCATGGCCGAGGATGGCTTTGCCGGTATCTGCAGCTTCCATGGTGATTGCGTCGAAGGCATGGCCAGCGGCCCCGCGATCGAAGCGCGCGCCGATCGAAAGGGCCGCGACATCGCGATCGATGATCCGGCTTGGGCGTTTGCAGCGCATTCGATCGCCATGCTCTGCCACAATCTGGTGCTGACCAGCCTGCCTCAACGCATCCTGATCGGCGGCGGTGTGGTCACGGGCCAACCGCAATTGCTCGATCAGATTCGCGCGCGCCTGATCGACAGTCTCGCGGGCTATGCGGCGACGGCCCTCGTTGCCGAGGATATCGACAATTTCCTCCAGCCGCCCGGCCTGGGTTCGCGTGCCGGCCCGCTTGGCGCGCTTGCGCTCGCACGCGACGCCTAAGCTGCTATCCGCGCTCCGTCCAACAGCTATTGCGAAGACGGAATGGGCAGGAGGATGAAGTTCAGGACTTTCTGCCCGCGCGGGTTGGTCTGTTCCGTTACCAGCAGATGGCGGTTTGCTTTCGGTGCGCTCCACGCCTTTACCCGCGCGCCATCGGGACCGCGTTGAGCCGGGCTTCGCACGGCGCCCGGGTGCCGTGACGCCCAGCGGTCGACGAGCGTGATCCCTTCCGCAAAAGTCATGGCCGTCGATGCCTGAACCGCGCAGACGCGGGGATTGTCAGACACCATGACGAGCAATTCGTCCTTCATCAGCGCGGGATGGCTGCCGGTCGAGACATCGCTGAATCCATCAGCGCGCGCCATCTCGCTTGCCTGGCCGGCCGATGTCCCTTGAAGGAGGGGTTCGCAATATCGCGCAAGCGCGGTCTCGGCATCGCTGGACGCACTGGCGAAAGCCGGCGACGAAAAGGAGGCGATCAATAATGTTCCGACGATCTTCCACATAAGGGCTTATCGATTCCTGATGTTTTTTCGGGGATGATGGCGGCGCGGGGCCGGTAGAATAGATGGCGTTATTGGATGGTCAATGTCGCCATCGCGGTAAGGCCGTTGGGTCCTTTGCCCGATCCGCTCGGCCAGCTGATATTCAACGTCCCGACAGTCGAACCCAGTGTCTTTTGAAAGAGCTGCATTTTTGCGGAAGGCGACGGGCTTTTGGTTGGCTTGGCTACCCATCCGGATTTGACGTCGGTCAAATATGCAAGCGCGCGACCATGGCTTTCAGCGGTGCCGAAGCTTCCAACGCGGCACGTGGTGAGCGATTGGGTCAACACAACATACGCCACGTCGGCTCCGCCGCTTACAGTCGCTTTGTACACATGAGCCACCGAGCTGAGCATGAGCATATTCACTCTGGCCTCGTCGCCCGAACCCGACATGTAAAAGCCCCGGCGCGAAAATGGGCCAAGGCCATCGGGCGCGGATCGTTCGGTTCGGAACGCCCCCGCGTACAGCCCCTCGCACGCCTTGACCCCCGTTTCGAAAGCGGCCTCGGCCGACGGAAACACAATCGGTTCGGCAGGGCTTGCCTCCGAACCGGCGGATGCGATTGCAGCCAGGGCGAAAAAGAACGGCGACATGGGAATGCACTACAGCTTGTAACATAACAATAAATGAACGACGGCACGCAGTGCACTCGAAATAGAGACAAGCCGGCTTCAGAAGATTCCGAGGAATTTCTTGCGCTGCTTTTGCCGTTCTTCGTGGCTCTGCTTGCCGTCTTCCGATTTGGCGGTCGTCCCCTTGCCGACATCGTCGCGCGGTTTGCCCTTGCTCGTCCGTTGCGCCTGCGCAGTGGCGCCGGCGAGAATGGGGCCGCATTGCGCCGCCTTGGCATCGCCGGGATCGATGAACGGGATGACGAGGGCGGCGGGGCTGGCGAGAATGCCGAGACCGAGCGCCGTGCCCGCGCGTCCGGCAAGCTCGTCGCTCACCGGGTCGATCTTCGGCGCCGCGAAATAGCCGCCGACGCCGACCGGCGACTGACCCGAAAAGAGGCTGAAGGTTTTGCCGTCGGCGCGTACCGCCATGTCGATGCCCTCGCTGCGGAACGAAAAGCCGCCGCGGCCCAGCATGACATTCTTCCTCGTGTCGATCAGGATCGGGTCGGCCGCCGCAACGCCGCCGCGCACCGTGAAGGCGATCACCCCGCAATTGATCTCCACCGGTTTCTTGAGCTTGTCCTGGAACATCTTCTGCACGAACGTTCCGAGGTCGAGTTCGGCGAGCTGGATATTCCGCGTCCAGAAAGTGCCCTGCGGCAGGACAAAGGCGATGCGGCCGTTCGAGGTTGCGAGCGACTGGCGCACGCTGTCGCCGAAGCCCACCATCTTTATGCGTCCGCTGACCGTGCCTGTCGTGCCCGACTCTTCTGTTCCAAAGCCGGCAAGCAAGCTGCCGAGCCGCGTCGGCGAAAGGCGGGCATCATATTCGGTGCGCACGACGGCGGGACGGGCGTCTATCGACACGTCGCTTTTGACTGTGCCCCCGGCGACGATGAAATTGAACGGCTTGAGTTCCATCAGTCCGTTCTTGAGCGCGAGCGTCAGGTCGACGTTGCTGATCGGAAAGCTTTCGGCGCGTACTCTGGTGACCCGGTAGCGGAGGTCGGCATCGAAACGCTTGAGCGCCTCGACGCGCAGCGGGGCATCGGGGAGAACGCGCGGACGGCCGCTGACCGTCTCGACGGTCCCGCCGGTGCCCATCTTGTCGAGCCGCTGCGGATCATAGCCGACGAACGGTCCCGCATCGATGATGTTGAGCGAGCGGGTGGTCAGATCGGCCTTCAGATAGACCCGCCCTTTCGGCTGGCTGACCGCTAGCGAGCCGGCAAGGTCGCTGTCACCGAACATTCCCTTCATCCCCGTCAGCTTCCAGACTTCGTCTTCGTATGTGAGGGCGGAGGTGACGCGATAGGCGCGCGTGTCGGGGATGGCGACGCCGAGGAAATCGAAAATGCGCGACAGATTGCCGCCGCGCGCCTGCAGCTTGAGATCGGCGCCCTCGAGCTCGGTCGGACCGGGCAACGTGCCCGACACGTCGAGCGTGTTGCCCAGCCCGACCGCGTGGAACGTCAGCGCATTCTTGCCGCCAGCGATCGTCTCGTTCGGCGATGCGAGGCCGCCCGAAAGGTTGAAAGGCTGCGCGCGCATCGTCCCGCGCCCCGAAAAGCGGATGTCGTCGTTTATGCGCGTACCGGTCGCGCGGACGGTATCGACGTCGATGTCGGCGAATAGCCGCAATTTGGGGTCGCGATAGGTGAGGCCGCTTTGCGTGACGGCGGCGCGCCGGATGCGTGGCAGTTCGAGCGGCTCGGGCGGACGATCGGGATCGCCGAAGGTCCAGCTGTTACGTTTGTTGCCCTCGTCCCATTCGAGCGCGACCCGCGCGCCGTCGAGATTGGCGTAGCGCAAGATTCGGTTGCCAAAGATCAGCGGCAGCGTCGCCAACCGCGTATCGACCTTCTTCGCGGTGAAGAACTGCTTCTCGCGAGCCCATGCGGGATTGGCGATGCGGATATCCTCGGCATAGAATTTGACGTTGAACGGCGCAAAATAGAGCTGGAAATCACCGCCGACATCGACCTGCCGTTCGAGCTGCGACGTGGCGAAGCGTTCGAAGGGGCCTTTCAGAAAGCGGCCCTTGGTGATGAAGAGGATCAGCCAGACCGCGAACAGGGTGAGCAGGATGATGAAAATGGCGCGGATCGCGATGCGTAGCGGCCGCGGGCGCTTAGCGAGCCACGCGGGCGTCCATGCGGTCTTCGCCCAGCGCCGCGTCCGGTCCGCCCAGGGGGCGGCGGAAGAGTCGGCGGCCGGGGCCATCGGACCGGAGCGCATATCCATGCGGAAACAATCCGCTGCGCGACCGAATGTTCCGTTCGGGCCCTGACGCTCCCTTCCGGGCGGGACGCATCCTCTTCGCGCGTAAGGTTCAAAACGGTATCGATGCAAAGTGACATTGCCCGGCAATCGACTATGCTTTCGGCCGCGCTGGGGAGTGCCGGGGGGACGATGGGCGAGCGGCCATATCAGTTGAGGCTCATGGGGCCGTTCCGGCTTCTCGATCGCGCGGGAGGCTGCATCGACATTCCGAGCAAGCGATCGACCGCGCTGCTCGCTTTGCTGGCGATGGCTCCCGACGGTGTCCGCACCCGGACCTGGCTCCAGTCGATGCTGTGGGGATCGCGCGGGCTGCCGCAGGCGCAGGCGAGCCTTCGCCGCGAGCTTGCGAACCTGGCGATCCGGCTCGAAGCCGCCGGCGCGGGGTCGCTTCTGGTGCGCGAGCGGACGCGGGTCGCGCTCAATCTCGATAGCGTCGCGGTCGACGCGCTCGAGCTCGCCGCCGGGATCGCGCCGCCCGCGCGTGCCAGCCACGACGATTTCCTCGAAGGGCTGGACCTCGCCGACTGCGAAGCGTTCGAGGACTGGCTTCGCGAGCAGCGCGCCTTTTGCCGCGAGATTTTGCAATATCGGCCCCCCGAGGCGCTGGCCCCGCCGTCGGCCGCCGATGTCCATGGCGGACCGCTGCCGAGCGCGCGCTCGATGGTTGCGCGGACGGCGCCCGGCCTGCCGCCCAAGCCATCGGTCGCGATCCTGCCCTTCGTACCGCGGACGAGCGGGCAGGATGACGCGGCGCTCGCGGCGGGGATCGCCGAGGAGATCGAGATTCTGCTCGTCAGTTTCCGGACGCTGTTCGTCGTCGCGGGCATGTCCGCCGCCGCGGCGTCGCGGCGCGGCTTGGCGGCGACCGAGATCGCGGCGGCGCTCGGCGTGCGCTATCTCGTTCACGGGTCGGTCGAACGCCGGGGTTCGATGATCAAGGCGTCGGTCGCGATCGTCGATGGCGAGACGGGGCTCCAGATATGGTCGCAGCTGTTCCGGGCGGCGACCGAAAATCTGCTCGAACTCCAGGAAGAGATTGCGCGCGCGGTCGCCCCGAAAATCCACAGCCGCATCGACCTTTCGGAGATGGAGCGCGGGCTGGCGCGGCCGAGCCTGCCCGGCGACAGCTATCAGCTTTACTGGCGGGCGAACGCCCTGTTCCGCCAATGGGATGCGGCCGCGATCGCCGAGGCAACCGAGCTCTGCGCCGAACTCGTCGAGCGCGAGCCCGATAGCGCCTGGGCCGCGTCGATGGCGGCTTTCTGTCATGCGACCGCCTTCATGGGCAATTGGACGCCGAATCGCGAAGCAAGCCGCCGGAGCGCTGCGGCCCATTATCAGCGCGCGCTGGCGCGGGGCGGCGACGACCCGACCGTGCTCGGCTATTGTGCGGGCACATTGGTGCTGATTGCCGGTGACCTGGCGGTCGCCGACCGGCTGGTCGCGCATGCGCTCAACCTGCTTCCCGGCTATCAGCCGACGCTCTTCTGGGGTGCGTGGGTCGATGTGGCGCGGGGGAATTCGGCGCGGGCACGCGAACGGTTCGAACTGGGTCTCCGGGTCAATCCCGAAGCCGGCACGCGCCCCTATACGATCGCCGGCATCGGCATTGCTCTGCTGCTACAGGGCGATGCCGTCGAAGCGCATGCGATGCTGACCGAGGCGCTGCTCTACATACCGACCTATCCGATGGCCTTGGCAGCCTATGCGGCGGCGGCGGGCGCGCTCGGCGACGCGAAGGGCGCGCGCCGCGCGGCCGACGCGCTCAAGACGTCGGGCGGCGATCAGGTGATTGCGACGATGCAGAGCGCCGAACATCGCGCGATCCTGACTACCGCGATCGAACGCGCGCTCGGCAGCTGATATGGCTCAGAGCACGCCCCAGCGGAGCAAGGCCGGGTTCGTGAAGATTGCGGCGGCCGCGGGATCGAGCAACGCCTTCCGGGTCGCGCGCCAGCGTTCGAGCGGGCGTTTGGCATTGGTCGCGCCATATTCGCGGTCGACCCATTGCTTGAACCCGGGGATCGATTTTCCCCAATGCTGGCAATAGCCGATCCCGGCGCCGTCGAGTGCGGCGCAGCTTTCGGCCGCGGCGCGGATCGACGCCGGCGAAAATTTGATCCCCTCCAGATCGAGCACAACCGCTTCGTCCTGGCGGGTGAACGCCATTGTCCCGGCTGCGCGCGACACAAAGCGCAGCGTGTAGATCATGTGCCGCAGCCGCGTGTCGACGGGACCCGAGGCCAGCATCGCCTGCATCGCCGCGCTCGTGGCCGCAATCATGTCCGGCAGGCGATGGCGGTCGATCGCGAGCGCCGCGCTGTAGATCATCTGATGCGTTTCGCCTGCCGGCTGCGCTGCATGAAGTTCGCCCCAGCTCTGGGGGAATTTTGGCCCCCCGACAGGGGTCGTCTGGAAGCGCGTGGCGGCATAATAATCGAAGAAGTCGCGCGGCAGTTCGGGCTCGCCCCCTTTCTCGATATTGTTGTAGAGTGCGGCGAGCCCATCGAGGACCGTCGGAATGGGCGGCGGCGGGTTCGCGGCGGCAACCGGCCCGGCCTTGCGCACATAGAATGTATGCAGCGCATCCTTGCCATAAGGGTCGAACGGATCGAGCTGGACCTCATAATAAGCGATGTCGCCGGTGACGTTCATCGCGGCGGCAACCTTGTCGAATTTTCCGGCCTCCAGATCTTTCGCCCATGATGCGTCGACCCGATGTTTCAGGCGCACCGCGACGAACAGGTCCTTGTCGACCAGTTCGAAGAGCACGCCATTGACGATCCCCATCGCGCCGAGGTGGACGAGGCAATCGTCGAAGATCGCGTCGTTGCGAATGATGCGCTGAGCGAACGAGAGCGCCGTCCGGTCCGCAAGCGCGGGCTTGCTCGCGCGCTCGATCCAGATCGAGCTGGTCTCGCCGACGAGCAGATGGATGCCGCATATCTGGTTCTGGAACCCGCCATAGCCGAGCGCCGATCCGTTCACCGAGGTCGCCATCGCGCCGGCGACCGATTGCCCGAGATAGCTGCCGCAAGTCCTGATCGACCGGTCGCGTTGCTCGGCCCATGTCACGAGGGCGGCCAAGGTCGCGCCGCCGCCGACAAACGCGCAATGGTCGGGATGGTAGGTCGACTGGCCGTCGAGATGCCCGGCCTCGACCGCAAAGATCGCGCCAAGCTCCGCGGTGCCGAGCTGCAGTTCGGGGTTACCCGCGATGTCCGACCAGCTCCACATGGCCCCGAGCACGCCGGGCGACGTGCCCAGCGCGATCGCCTTGCCGATATGCCCGTGCAGCACCGCCGCGCTCTCGGCGAAGGCTGCGGGTCCGTCGGCGGCGGTCGAGCCGCCATCGCGGTAGTCGCCGTGGTGCTTGACCGGGTGCTGGACCGAGGCGTGATAATTCTCCCACCCCGTCTGCGCGACATAATCGATACGCGGCATCGCGGCTCTCCCCCTGGCGTTGCGGTGCCCAAGAAGCGCGTTCGCGTTGGCCGCACAAGAGGGCGAAGCCTCCCTTTTGACGTTTTCACGGAAGCCCGCTGCGGGTTTCACGCTTTTCGGACGCTGGCGCGCCTAGTCCCCCCACATCGGATGAAATTGCGAGGGGAAAAGCGATGATCAGCCAGAGGAAAATTGCCGCGGCGCTGCGTGCGGGCGCCGCTGTGTTGTTGCTGGGAAGCGTGGCCGCGGTGCAGCCGGCGACGGCCGCCGATGGCGCTGGGGGCACCAAGCCTGCGGCGCCGGTCAAACGCATCTTCAACTATTTCCTGCCGCGGACCGAACTGACGGTCGAAGTCTCGCAGCAACTGACGGCTTGCCCCGCCAGTGGCGAGGAAGCCGGCGTCGAGACGACCATCACGATCACGCCGACGCGCGATGCCGATCCCGAGGGCCATGTGCTCCTCGACGCCGGCAGCGGCACCTGGGCGAAGCGCACGGTCAAGCTCGAGATCAATCCCGACGGAACGCTTGCGAGTTTCAACTCCGAATCCGAAGGGCAGGGCGGCCCGGTGCTCAAAAGCATCGCCAAGCTGGCGTTCGATGTCGCGGCATCGGGCTTTCCACTTCATGTGCTCAATGGCAACCGCGCTACGCCGTCGGGCGCGTTGGTCTGCAACAAGGATACGCAAAACACCTTCGATGCGATCGCGACACTCACCGGCCAGATCGCCAAGCTGGAAGCCAATGTCATCGCGAGCGGCGGCGATGCGGCCGTCACGGTACTGCTCAACGACTTGCGTGCGCGGCGTGCGCAGCGGCGCGCCTCGTTAACACTCAAGACCAGTATCGAAGATTATGCGCCGTTGCTCAACGCGCTTCCAGCGACGCTGAACGAAACGACCGCGACTAACCTCTTCAAGGTTCATGTTCCGGCGATCGATTATCGGCCGTGGTTCGGGAAGACGCCGCCGGGCGGCGGACGAGTTCCAGACGTGCCGACGGGAGATATCAGCTTTCCCGGCGCCTACGGTTTTCTCGTCGCGCTCACTCCAGATCATGACCTCTACACGGCACTTCATGCCGGCGATGGCACCAAACTTGGCAAGACGCCGACGCCGAACCTCGTCTATCGGCTCGCGGTCCCCGCCAGCGTCGTGGTGGCGCCCTGCGCCGACGCGGCCAAGGAAAAATGCCTGGTCGATACCACTGACGACGGCAAGCTCGCTTCCTTTGGCGGCAGTGTCTCGATGACCCAGCTGTCGGGCCTCTATTCGATCCGCACCGGGCGCGGCGGTCTGTTCGGTACGCGCGCGGCTACCGCGAAATTCGACGCGAACGGCGTCCCGAGCGCGCTCGAATATGGCAGCACCAGCGCGAGCGCCGACCTCGCCGGACTCGTCGATACTGCCGGCGAGGGGATCGGCACCCTCCGCGATGCCGAACTCAGCAAGCTCAAACGACAGATCGAGCTCGAAGAGGCGCGCCAGAAGCTCGACGAGCTGCGTAGCGGCACCGCGGCTGACGAGGAATAGGAAGAAAAACCATGGCCTATAGCTACAATGTCGCCGGTAAACCGGTGGAACTCGAAGTCGATCCGTCGGTGGTGGCGGTTCGGTTCGGGGCAGGTCCCACGAGCTGGAAGGCGCGCTCGCTCGACGAATTGAACGTCGGGCCGTTCACCGACCGGATCGATCTCGTGGGAGAGGGGCTCTCGATCGTTCCGGCCGGGACGATGGCGGGGCCGCTCGGCTGGTCGGTCGGCGACGAGCATGAGGGTCTGATCCGGGCGCTGCGCGAGCAGCCCGCGGTGACCGACGCGACCCCGGTCTTCAGGATCGGTACCACTCAGGCCGTCCCGACCGACCGCATCCTGTTCGGCATTGAGCCCGGCGAGGATGTCGAGCCGGTGCTCGCCGACCACGACCTGCGCCTCGTCTCGCGCGCCGAGGAGCGCGTCGTCGCACAGGTCCCGGTCGGTGCCAGGCTGTTCGATCTGGTCGCGGCCGTCGACGCCGATCCCCGGACGCTATACGCCGAACCCGATTTCGTGATGATCGGGCGGCACATGCCCGCGCGCGCGCGCGGGCTCGCCGAAACCATCCCGCTCGCGCCGCCGATCCAATACGCCCTCGCGATCACCCGGGCCGAAGAGGCGTGGGCCGTGCAGAAGGGCGACCGCTCGATCCTCGTCGCGATACTCGACGAGGGCGTCGACACATTGCATCCCGACCTCGCGCCGGCGGTCGAGGCCACTTACGACGCGACCGACAAGGACAGCTATCAGCAGCCGAATAGCTGGGACGGTCACGGCACGGCCTGCGCCGGTCTGGCCGTCGCTTCGCCTGCGGGCCCCGGCGGCGTCGCCGGAACGGGGAAGGGGTGCGGGCTGCTGGCGGTGCGGATTGCCTTTTCGGAGCACCGCGACGGCCCGTGGCAGACGAGCCAGGACATCATCGCCGCCGGAATCGACTGGGCACGCGACGCGGGCGCGGCCGTGATCAGCAACAGCTGGGGGCAGCAGCTTCCCACCAACGCCGTCACATGGGCGATCGACAAGGCCCGTACGCGCGGCCGCGGCGGCAAGGGCTGCGTCATCGTCGTGGCCGCCGGCAATTCGGGCGGGCGCGTGCTGTTTCCTGCCAGCCTTCCCGATGTGCTCACCGTGTCGGCCAGCAACGAATATGACGAAGCCAAGACCGCGACGAGCGCCGACGGCGAGACCTTCTGGGCCTCGTGCAACGGCCCCGAAATCGACGTTGCGGCACCTGGCGTCCACAATCTGACCACCGATATCACCGGCCCCGGCGGCTATGCGCCGGGCAATTATGCGCCGGCGTTCAATGGCACCTCCTCGGCGACGCCGCTCGTCGCCGGCGCCTGCGCGCTCCTGTTGTCGAAAAGGCCGAACCTCAGCGAAGCGCAGGTCCGGCAAGTCATCGTGGCGACCGCCGACAAGGTCGGGCAGTTCCCCTATGCGAACGGGCGGAACGATTATATGGGGAATGGCCGCCTGAACCTGTTGGCGGCGATCAACGCCATCTGACGACCGGGGGGAGTGTTCACGATGTGGCGGAAGCTTTCGTTGATTTCGCTGGGTGCCCTTGCGGTCGCCGGCTGTGCAACGCGCGGAAGTATCGCAATCAGCTGCCAGGGTTTCGACGGCTATGTAAAGCCGCTGCCGGTCTCCAGGCTCGTCCGGGACATCCAGGCCGATACGGTGACCGAGATCGAGCTGTATCCTGCGAAAGAGCGCGGACGGGCGTCGCGGGAAACAGCTCCGGGTCCGCTCGAGGCGAGCATCGCCGAGCTGGTGCGAAACCGGAAAGACGGTCCCGAGGCGCTGCATGACGGCAGCGGGGCCATGCTGCTGCTTTCGGGCGGCGGCCAATGGGGGGCCTTTGGTGCGGGCTATCTTAGTACGCTCGCCGAGGACGGCGGCAGCGCATCGCCGAACGTCCAGATCCTGACCGGCGTCAGCACCGGCGCGATGCAGTCGCTCTTTATCGCGATCGACGACAAGGCCGCTTATGACGCGCTCAAGCAGGCGTATCTCCCGGCGTCGGAAAAAGAGATTGTGAACCGCAATTCTCCCGCTCTTTCTGTCGTTACCGGTTCGGTCGCCGGGCTGAAGCCGCTTCGCCGGCGGATCGAGGCGGCGCTTTGCAAGCCCGAAGACAAGGGCCGCTGTGCGCTTATCGAGGCGCTCGCGACATCGACGAGACAGGTGTTTGTCGGCTTCGTCGAGGCGCGGACGGGCGAATTCGTCTATGCCGATGTGAACGCGATCGCGAGGTCGGGGACAAGGCGCGAGGCAACGGTGGAGGATCGACGGAACGCGCAGCAATGCCTGACGGGCGTCGCGCTCGCCTCGGCGGCGATGCCGGTCTTTTTTCAGCGCGTGACGATCAACGACCGAACCTATTATGACGGCGGCGTGCGGCAGTCGGTGTTCGAAGCCGGAATCACCGAAAGCGTCGAGCTGGCGCTCGCCGCAGTGGCCGCCGAACGCGAAGAAAAGGGCGATACTCGGCCGGCCGTCGCGCCGCCGCTCTATGTGGTCCGCAATGGTCCGACCCAATTGCTCGGCAAGGGCGGGATCCCCGATATCGACCCCTCTGCGGATGCGAAGGCCGATGCCCTGACCGCCGCGTTCCGGGCCGAGGCGATTGTGGTCAACCAGCTCGAGGTCGGATCGATTGCGGCGCTTCGGCTATCGCATCCGAAGGGGCCGATCCATCTTGTGACCGCCGATGGCTATCACAAGGATTTCGCGTTGAACGACGGGTCGGGCGGCAAGCATAAAGCCTGCGTCAAAAAGCCGGACATCATGTTCGATCCCGAATTCATGCTGTGTCTCCAGGCATTCGGCCGCTCGAAAGCATTGCGGCCGAACCCGTGGTTGACGATCGGCGAACTCGAGCTTCGCAAGGATGAAGCTGCGATCAAACGATGATCGGCCTCCCGCCCGTCATCGAACTCACGTCAGGCTGTTGCCATATCCGATGACAATCGTCGACAGCATGAGCACCGCGATCCCCAGCCAGACTAACGCGCGCGTGCGCTGGCCCGCGGGCGCCCATTCCTTGAGCGCGAAGCCCCAAAGCGTCGAGAACAGAATGATGCTCGCCATGTGCAGCGTCCAGCTCGAAAAGCCGAAGCGTCCCATCTGGCTCTCGCCCATGGTGTAGAAGAAGAACTGGAAGTACCAGAGCGTCCCGCCCAGCGCGGCGAGGCCGTAGTTGAGCGCGAGCGGCGGCTTTTCGGTCGCGCCGGGCGCGGCATCGCCGATGAACTGGCGCATGCTGCGGTTGCGGGCGATCAATATGGCGCACCAGATGAGGTTGGTGGTGAGCCCGCCGAGCAGTACGACGCAGAGTACCGGAAGACCCTGCCATAGCGGGTCGGTGCCGGCCTGCAGCGTCAGCGCGCGGATCGGCGCGCCGGCGTCGAGGCCCCAGGCAAAGCAGCCCGACATGATGCCGGAGAAGACCGCGATAGCGAGGCCTTTGCGAAGGTTGAATTCGGACGCATCGGACGCGGCTGCACCGCCCATCTCGCGCTCCTTGCGGCGTCCCGCCTGCGCGACGATGACGATCCCGACCAATGTGATCGCGATGCCGAGAAATACCATCTGTCCGCTCGTGGTCGCGAACAACTCGCCCAATGTGCCGCGGAAGATCGGCGGTCCCATCGTGCCGATGACGGTCGTCAGCCCGAGCGCGACCGCCATGCCGAGCGACAGGCCGAGATAGCGCATCGTCAGCCCGAACGTCAGCCCGCCGAGCCCCCACATCGCGCCCCAGAACCAGCACCAGAACCAGATATCGGCCGGCGTGCGGCTAAGCACGCCGATCAGGTCGTGCGTCTGGATCGACGCGAACAGCCAAGGCGCGATCGCCCAGGAAAAGATGCCGCCGGTGATCCAGAAAATCTCCCACGACCAGGCGCGGATGCGCTTGTACGGCACATAGAAGCTTGCCGATGACAGCCCGCCAAGCCAGTGAAAGAACACGCCAAGCAGCGGGTTCGCGTCCATATTTCTTCCCCCTCGTTCGTATCAGGCGGCCAGCGTTTCCGGGCCGATCTTGTCAATATTGGTTACGCCGGTGAGCGCCATCGCGACGCGCATTTCAGCTTCGATCAGATCCAGCACATGCCGCACCCCGCGTTCGCCGTTCGCAGCCAGCGCAAAGGCCCAGGCACGGCCTAACAGCACGCCTTTCGCGCCGAGCGCGAGCATGCGCACGACGTCGAGCCCCGATCGCACCCCGCCATCGGCGAGCACAGTCAGCCGGTCGCCGACCGCATCGGCGATCCGCGGCAGCGCGCGCGCGACCGATGGCACGCCGTCGAGCTGCCGCCCGCCATGGTTCGATACGATGATGCCATCGACCCCGGCTTCGGCGGCACGCCGCGCGTCATCGGCGTCCAATATGCCCTTGATGACGATCGGGCCGTTCCAGTGCGCGCGCACGAAATCGAGGTCGGCCCAGGTGACGCTCGGGTCGAAATTTTCCTTCATCCAGCCGAGGAAATCCTCGAGTCCCGATTTTGGGCCGAGCAAGGGGGCGACATTGCCGAGCTGGTGCGGGCGGCCGTGAATACCGACGTCCCATGCCCAACCAGGGCGCGCCATCGCCTGACCGGCGCGTCGTGCCTGTCCGCGCAGGTTTGCGGCGCCCGACAGCCCCGACCGGACGTCGCGATACCGCGCGCCGGGCAGCGGCATGTCGACGGTGAACACAAGCACCGGACATCCGGCGGCGCTCGCCTCGTCGAGCAGCGACCGCATGAAGCCGCGGTCGCGCACCATATAGAGCTGGAACCAGAAGGGCGCCGGGCAGCCCTGTGCGACCTCGGCGAGCGCGCAGGCGGAAACGGTCGACAGCGTAAAGGGCACGCCCTTTGCCGAGGCCGCGCGCGCCGCCTGTACCTCGCCGCGGCGCGCGGCCATGCCCGCAAGCCCGATCGGGCCGAGCGCGACCGGCATCGCGAGATGCTGGCCGAACAGGCTGGTAGACAGGTCGATCGCAGAAACATCGTTCAGAACGCGCTGGCGCAGCGAAATATCCTGCAGGTCCTCGATATTCGCGCGCAGCGTGCGCTCGGCATAGGAACCGCCATCGAAATATTCGAAGAGGAAATGGGGCAGGCGGCGCCGCGCGGCTTCGCGGTAGTCGCCGATCGAAGCAGGCTTCACGTAGCCGCCTCCATTCGCTCGACTTCGTGTCGCCACCGGTCGTGGTACGACGAGATGTCGATGTCGAGCGGCGCGACGAGGTCGAGCGGCTCGGCGGGAGGCAGGGCGGCGTCGAGCAGGCGGAGCGCGCCATAAGAGACGTCGTTGTGCGCCTTGCCGATGTAGATGCGCAGGTCCGGGCGCAGCGCGGCGAGCGCGCGCACGAAAACCTGCCCCTCCGCAAAGCGGCCCTCGATCAGCAGGCGCTCCTTCGTTCCGATCAGGCGGAGCGACGCATCGGCGACGAAGGCTGCATAGAGCGACACCGCGGCGCGGCGCGCGGCGTGATCGTCGGGCCGCGCGATCCACCGGCCGCACGCATCAGGGAAGGGGCCGAACCCCGGCGCAAAGGTCGGCAGTACCATCGCGCCGCTCGCAAGCACGCCGGGCAGAGCGGCGAGCAGCGCGGGCTGGTCGGCGGCGATATCGATCTGGCGGGTGTCGAGCCCGATCAGCGTCTCTATCTCGCGCCCACCCATGAAGCGCGCCGAGGGGATCGGTTTGCCGAACGCATCGACATTGATCAGGCAGTCACGTGCTTCGTCGAGCTCTCGGGTGTCGAGCGACGCGGCGTCCTTCGGCGAACGCATGGCCACGAACCAGGTGCCGGTCGACAGCACGGTCGATTCCCTATCGGCAATCTCGGCAAAGCCGCGCGCCGCGAGCAGCGCCGCGTTCGAATCGTGGAGGCCGCAATGGATTTCGGTATCCGCGGGCAGGCCGGTGCGTGCGACCCAGGCGGGCGTCAGCGTCCCGAGCACCTCGCCAGCGCCCCGCAACGGGGCAAGGCGTTCGGCCCAGCCGCGCCGCCCGGCAAGCTGGGACGCGGAGCCCGTCAGCGGGTTCCAGAGGTCGGTGTGGCAGCCAAGGCTCGTCACCTCCGACGCCGCGACGCCGCTCAGCAGCCAGCTCCAATATTGCGCCCAAGGCAGGATTTGCGTGCCCTGCGCCAGATCGGGGTCGCGCGCTTCGAGGCGGAATATCTGTGCCCCGAGATTGAGCCCGTCGGGAAGCGAGGGCGATCCGGTTTCGGAGAAGGGATCGCGCTGCGCCTCATAGGCGGCACGTGCGGACGCCGGCATCGCGTCCTCATAATCGAGTGGCGGGCAGGCGAGGCGATCGCTGCGGATGATCGCCGCCGCAGCGCCATGCCCCACGGGCACGATCGCGCCGACATCGGCAAGCTTGGCGAGGTCACGCAATGTTTCGGCGGCCCATGTTTCGATTCCCGCGGCGTCGAGCGCAGCGTAGGAACCCGTCGCGACGCGCGCGTTGGCGCGCACGCGCCGTTCGATCATCGCGCCATCGGGGGACCAGAGGCTGAGTTTTGCCAAGGTTTTTCCGATGTCGAGGACTATGGTTGCGCGGCCCTTCATCCTTCTCCCTTTTGCTTCGTTCCGACCGAAGTTGATTGAACTTTATCGAAACTGATTGCAGGACGCCAGCGATTTCGATACATGTCGCCTCATAGTCGAAACAACGAGTTTCCTTCATGACCGACCTTCTGGATGCAACACCTGAATCAAGCGCCGCTGCGCTGCTTTTCGCCATCCCGGCGAATCGCTGGTCGGACGAAGAGGCGAAAGGGAAGTCGCCCGAAGATCTGCTGCTTTATCGCTCGAACCGTCTCGGCTCGGACCTCACCGTCACCAATTTCGGCGGCGGCAATACCTCGGCGAAGCTCGATGCGCGCGACCCGCTCACCGGCGAAGCTGTTTCAGTCCTTTGGGTGAAGGGATCGGGCGGCGATATCGGCTCTATGAAGCTCGACGGCTTTTCGACGCTGTATCAGGACAAGCTGCTCGGGCTCGAGAAGCTTTACCGCGGGCTCGATCATGAAGACGAAATGGTCGGCTATCTGCCGCATTGCACCTTTGCGCTCAATCCGCGCGCGGCGTCGATCGACACGCCGCTCCACAGCTATCTGCCCTTTGCGCATGTCGACCATGTCCATCCTGACGCGATCATTGCGCTTGCGGCATCGAGCGAGGGCGAGGCCGCGACCAAGGCGATCTGGGGCGGCGCAGTCGGCTGGCTGCCCTGGCAGCGCCCGGGGTTCGATCTCGGGCTGAAATTGCGCGATTATGTCGCGGCGCATCCGGGGCTGCGCGGGGTGATGCTCGCAGGGCACGGTATCATCTGCTGGGGCGACAGCGCCAAGGCCTGCTATGACAACACCATCGAGCTGATCACCGATGCTGCGAATTATCTGAATGCAAAGCTGGCCGGAGCACCAGCGTTTGGAGGCAAGATCGTCGCGGCGCGCCCTGCCGCCGAACGCGCCGCCGCCGCGGCCAAGCTGATGCCGTTGCTGCGCGGGCTGATGGGCCGGCGCCGCGTCGGGCATTTCGCCGACGATGCCGAAACGCTCGAATTCACGGGC